>ENA-UZWU01001152-UZWU01001152.1-metagenome-genome-assembly--contig:-Day-4--1m-contig-1152_pt1 | contig 43622 bp, 41 predicted proteins | sample MGYA00260345_ERZ794905 | MGnify/ENA metagenome assembly ERZ794905
GCAATCAATAATTTTGGCTTACAAGCTATTGCCATAGCAATCATTACTCGCTGCATTTGCCCTCCACTTATTTGATGAGGATAACTATTGTAAATCTCCTCTGGTCGTGGAAGCTTTACTTTATTAAATAATAAAATAACTTCTTTTTTTATTTTTGATTTAGGATGTTTTAAGTGTATCCTAATAATTTCCGAAACTTGTTCTCCACACGTCATAGAAGGATTTAATGCGGTCATTGGCTCCTGGAATATCATAGCAATTTCGCTTCCTCTTAACTTTCTTAAATTTTCATGGGTTTGTCTCAATAAATCTTTCCCCTCAAACAACAATTCGCCGTCTAGTAACGTTTCTTTTTTTGGTAAAAGGCCTAAAATTGTCATTGCGGTCACTGACTTTCCTGAGCCAGATTCGCCCACAACGCCAAGTATTTCATTTCTGTTAATATGAAAAGAAATACGGTGTACTACCTCAACACTATTTTTAGTGTTTCCAAAAGAAATAGATAAATTGTTTACGTTAAGCAATAAGGCTTTATTCATTACTCAAATATAAATAGTAAATAACTTGAACTGAGGTTTTTCGATAAAAAACTATTCAATTATTTTAGACTTTTTTTGATAAATTATATTTCTTTGTTCTAAGTAACTAAGAAAATAATAAAAACAAACTTCATGCTTACCAACTAATTCTGGAGGAAAAACTCCTTTCTCTGAAAACTTATTTTCTAAAAGAATATTGGCTGCAGCGGCAGCGGTATAACCTGTTGTACGCGCCATTGAAGAAGTATTTGTTTCTCTACAATATTGATCGTGTAATGTATAGACAACCTCTTCAATTTTTCCTGCTAAATTCTCTCCTTTTAGCGTTATTCGCATCACCGTAATTTCTTCCTCGGTATCGCCTAACTTCCATTCATTAAATAATACTTTACTTGTCACCTCTAATGGTGACACTTTATTGCCATTAATCTCTATTTCGGTAGTGTCAAAAAAACCACTTTGCTTCAATACCTGAACATATTCTACGTGTCCAGGATATCTTAAGGTTTTCTCTTTCATATTTTTAATATGAGGCATTGTAAACATTATAGATCGCAAGCCGTCTGAATTAAAAGACTCTAAAGTGCCAACACCTTGAAATTCTATATATTCACAATCTGTAAGCGCGTCTCTAGTAATCATTTCTCCATTCTCAATATATCGCGCTGGACGCGTATATTCCTCAATAACGTCTACCGGAGAAAAGGGAGCCTTATAACAAAAGGGCCATTTTTTTACTTTGGGTAGTCCCCCTACTAAACATTCAAAATCCGTTAGCTTCATTTTCTCATTATAATGTCCTAAAATAATATTATCCATACCTGGAGCGACACCGCAATCTACAATAGCTGTTATGTTTTTTTCTTTTGCTAATGCGTCTAATTCTAATGAGTTTTCTGAAAAGAAGGATATGTCAACAACATTCATCTCAGCTTCAATAATTGACTTAAGGGTTTCAAACCCCAGAAATCCTGGGACAGCACAAACTACTAAATCAAAATCCTTAATAGTTTTTTGTAGGGTCAATTTCTTGGTAACGTCTAGTAAAAAGGTTTCAAGGTTACTGCATTTTTGAGAAGCTTTTATTAACGCATCTTGGTTTAAATCTGTAAGGCTTACGTTGTGTGTTTTTGATAGGTCAATTGCAATAGCACTTCCTACCATGCCAGCTCCTAAAACAATGATGTTTTTCATAAATTAATAAATTAGTAAAAATTAAATTTGATAATTAGTAACTATTCTTGTTACTGAAGAGGTGATTTAATAACGTAGAAGTTATAATCCAGGAATAAGAATCCAGGGCATTTCAGAAAGATTATAATATTGATTTTCTATCATTTAATATTTTTTGAGGCAAAAATCTGATCCGTCAAATACACCATAAGTGTAATGATTTATCCAATCGCCTAAATTATAATAAGTAGAACTATCGCTAACTTTAATTTCCATAGGCAAATGTCTGTGGCCAAATATAAAATAATCAAAGTGTTTCGTTTCTAATTTTCTTTTAGCGTATAGGGCTAACCATTCTTTATTATCTCCCAGATATTTTTTGTCTTCAGTTCCAGATATTAGTTTATTTTTCACTGATAAATACTGAGCTATTCTAACACCTATATCTGGATGCAACCAACGATAAATCCATTTTGAAAATGGATACATAAATATTTTTTTCATTCTTTTATAGCCCTTATCGTAAGGTCCTTTCCCGTCTCCATGACCAATTAAAAAAGACTTCCCGTTAAAAGAAAATTCTTTTGTATCACGATAAGTTGGAATATTTAATTCTTTTTCAAAATAATCATTCATCCAAAGGTCATGATTCCCCACAAAAAAATAAATAGGTATTCCACTATCAGATATTTCAGCAAGTTTCCCTAGGGTTCTTACAAATCCTTTTGGTACTACCGTTTTGTATTCAAACCAAAAATCAAATAAATCTCCCAACAAAAAGATAGCTGCTGCATCTTTTTTTATTTCATCTAACCACTTTACAAACTTTTTTTCACGCGGCAAACTCGCTTCATTAGTTGGAGCTCCTAAATGATTGTCACTTGAAAAATATATTTTTTTTCCTTCTGGAATTTGCATGGGTTAAATATAACGAATGTAATTAAGAATTATCAGATGCAAACCATTCTGCGTAACTACTGTCTGTTTCTTGTAACTTAAGAGAATGAAGTTGAATGTGCGATGGCAACTCAGCTTTAATAACATGCGCAAAATCAATAATCATCATTTCGCTTGTAGGTTGATAGTCTACTAATAACACATTATGACCCCTATTTTTTAATTCTTTTGCTAATTCAACATGGGGTGTATTTTTATTAAATACGGTGGCATGATCAAAAATATCTACTATTTTATTTTTCACTATTTTCTTTAGGTCGCTAAAATCTATAACCATTCCTAATTTAACGTGATTAACTTCTGAAATAGGGGTCCCTATTACCGTTACATAAAGTTTATAACTGTGGCCGTGTACATTTCTGCATTTTCCGTCATAGCCATATAAAGCATGACCCGTCTCGAAAGAAAATTGTTTGGTAATTCTGATAGTGCTACTCATATATTCTAAAAATAAAGTAGTAAAGATACTATTTTAATGATAAGAATTTATTCATAATTGACTTATTCACTTTTTGCTAATGGATAATATTTTACTTTAAATTTATAAATTAAAGCAACAGCCCTAAAAGCAATCCAAACCACCAGCGCAACCCATATTCCTTTTAATTTTAAATCTAAATAATTTCCTATTAATAGTGTGGGTATAAATCCAAAAAAAGTAGCAGCAACTAATATATTTCGAAGGTATTTCATTTCGCCTAGCCCTTTAAATATAGCATCTAAGGTAAACCCTAAAGCGTTAAACGGTTGAGAAATTAATACAATAAAGAAAATACTGTAAAAAGTCGTCAAAACGAGAGTGTCTTTAGTAAAAATTAAACCTAAATGATTGTAAAATAGTACTCCTACTATAACTAATAATAAACTAACAATTAAGTTGTAAATATTAACACGTTTGGTTAGTGTCCATAAGTCCTGATACATTTTAGCCCCCAATAATCGACCGCCAAGAATATTTCCTGCAGCGCCATATCCGTCTATAAAAAATGCCGAAAATAACCATAAATTAATTGCTATCGTATGAGCAGCTATATACTCTTTACCTAAAGATGTTGCCTCACGTACAGCTAATAATAAAGCTATATTAAGCGCTATTGATCGTATAAATAAATTAAAACTCATAGTTACTAACCGTTTTAATTCTGGATGTAATAACCGCTTTAACTTTAAGGAAACGTTAGTTTTATAAAGCAGGAGAGATAATGATAAAATTGCCATTATTAATTGGGCGATTAAACTTGCCCAAGCAGCTCCTTTTACCCCCATTGGATCTATAAAGTTGTCAACTCCATAAACTAAAATAATATCTAAAACTATGTTTATAATTGCTCCAAAAGACGCAATGATCATTGGCCAAAATGTATTTTGAAGCCCTCTAAATATTCCGAAAATAGCAAATGTGAATAAGGTTAAGGGAAAGCCCCAAATTCGGATATAGTAATAGTCTTTGCTATAGGCTAATATTTTTCCATCTGCTTTTAGAAATATAAAAATTTCCTCAATAAAAAAATAAGTAGAAAATAAAAGTATGAAACTTAATAACACGTTAAATAATATCGCTTGTGCTGGAAAAAATTTGAGACTTTTTAAGTTTCCTGCACCTAAATTTTGAGAAATAATGGCCGAAATAGCACTTCTTGTTTGAGCTAAAACCCAAATAATAGTAGAAAGAAACGATCCTACAATTCCAACTGCTGCAAGTGATTCTGTTCCAAACTCTGAAATATTTCCTACAACAGCTGCGTCTGTAGAAGATAATATAGGTTCCGCAATTCCTGCAATAATAGCTGGCAAAGCTAATTGCTGAATTCTTTTAAATGAAATATCTATTTTTTGCATAACCATTCATAACAGTAAAAAGGAAATTCACTTTGTTTCGGAAAATGAATATTTCCTAGCCTTTTAAAGCCTCGAATTTCATAAAACTTTTGATTTTTAATATTTTTACTAAATGTGTCTAGCCTTATAGAATTATAATTATTCCTGATAGCAAAATTTTCAGCAAAGGCCATCAGTTTTTGAGCATATCCTTTTCCTTGTTTTTTTGGGTGTATTGCTAATCTGTGTACGTACAAACTATTATTATTTCCCGTAATCCAATTAATAGACTCATATTCTATGTCCATAACAGGCGTTAATACCATACAACCTATTAGTTTACTATTGATTTTCAAAACAAAAAGCTCCTTTCTGTTTATATCTTTAATAAAGGCTTTTTTTGAAGGATAATCATCATTCCATTGATAAATACCTTGATCAATCATATGTGCTGTACAAGCCTTAGTTATTAACATTATTTCAAGTAATTCGGTCTCTTTTGCTAATCGAATCATTTAATCACTTTATTTTTCTCAAATTTATTAAATTCGTTACAATAATATAGGAAACAATCTTAGCCACCACAAAAAGCTTCTAATTTTAAAAAAACTCTATCAAATTTTTTTTAATAAATTATTGGTAAATTCATTTATATAAATATATTTACGGTATAATACAAAATAATACCTTATGGAAATTATAGATAAAGCCTTAGAGTTTGAAACCAGAAAACTTTCTTTTCAAACCACGAGTGATAGAATAGTTGCTTCTAGAGAGGTAAAAGCACTTATATTAGGTGTAAATGAAATCTATAAAGAAAATAAAGATCCTGAACTTATGGATTTAATGAAGCGCCTTACAGTTATTAAAAAGAAAATAGAAGTCAGACTGAAAGGGCGTTCACAGAGTTAATTTATTTAGAAAAGAAACAGAACTTTCAACTACTTTTTTTAAATCTTTAGGCAAATTTTTGGCTTTCCAGGGGTGTCTTGTTCCAAAAGAATGATCTGCTTTTTCAAGTACTTTTAATTCACTATCTGGATTCCATTGATGTAAAAGTCTAGCTTCTTTTTCCATTACAGTAGTATCTGCTGCACCATGAATTATTAGCATTGGAATTTTTATCTTTTTAACTGCAAGTTGAATGGTAAGGCGTTCTTCGTTGTTCACAAAATCTTCAAAAAACTGAAAATAATGAGGCATCTGTTGTTTTGTTCTTGAATTTTCTACAAACGTAATTCCTTTTTCTTTCCAATTATTAAAATGATCAGAGCCTATAAGAAACCTTGATTTAAAATCACTAACACCCCCCCAAGTAATTACGCTTTTTACTCGACTATCCTGAGATGCTTTAATTAGAATTATGCCAGCACCTCTACTGTGTGCAACCAAAGATATATTAGTAGAATCTAGCTCTTTACTAAAATTGGTATTTAAACTAATTAAATCAATAACTGCGTCTAGATCGTCTAGCTCCTTACTAAAATTATTATTTGCAAAAGCCTCGAGATCATTAAAATCAACTGGATCTTTAATTGTGCCACCATTGTGAGAAAAATTAAATTTTATAAAGAAAAAACCTTCTTCCAAAAACTTTTTAGCTACTAAATTCCATGCACCCCAATCTTTGTAACCTTTATAGCCATGGCAAAAAATTATTATAGGTTTTGGAGTATTGGATTCCTTGTAAAAAACATCATAAACAATAGGTTTTTTATTTTTTCTATCTAAAATTAAATTTTTTTTAATCATTTACTCAACATCTTTTTCTTTAAATGGAATTTCTTTATCGCTAATCTCAAGGATTAATTTTTTTAATTCAATGGTATATCTATCAAGAATTTCCTGAGTGATATTAGTTTGTTTAGGCTTTCCTTTTTGAGTGAATTTTATAAATCCTTTTTTTAATCTTTTGAAAGAGATTATTCCAGCTTCAATATTTTCATAGCTAGCTGTTTTATTTGCCATGAAAGCGTATGAAAGTACCTGAATAACTTTGCTATATTTATAATCTAAAGTTAAATCTCCCCAATCACCGATCTCTAAATCACGTGGCTCAACAACACCGGTTTTATAATCAATAATTCTTAAGGTCCCATTATACTCATCAATACGATCTACTTTTCCTTTAATCTTTGTGTGAACGTCAATATCATTAATTGGAAAATCAGATACTAGTCTACTTTCAATATTTAATATTTTAATTTCATTCCCATTTTTAATATCATCCATTTCATAATTAATAAAATTTAAAATAAAATATTTTGCAACTTCAAATATGATTAGATTTTTACCTTTATTATAAGTTCCTTCTTTATAGGTTTTTTTAAATTGTTTTTCGACCTCTGAACCGATTTTAATTTTCATAGCCTCCAGAGTGTCTAATTTTAATTTTTGTCCTTCAAGTGGCTTATAAAAGCTCTCTAATGTGTCGTGAACTATAGTTCCTAAAGTATTTATAGCTACAATTTCTTCTACCGTTTTGGTTTGATTAATTACCAATACTTTTTGAAGATAAAAATCCATTGGATTTCTGATGTAGGATGTTAAGGCAGAGGGTGAAAACCCTTCTTTAGCAATATCTTTAATTTTTTGAATAACATCGTCGGTTTTCTTTATGCTCTGTAATTCTATCTTACAGCCTTTAATATCAGGACTTATTATCTTTTTAGTAATTTTATGTCTTGGATTTCTTTCAAATTCTATTTGAGAAATAAATCTACTTTTTTCTCCGCCACTTAGACCCTCCGAGAAATTATTATAAAGTAACGTTACGTTTTCTGCTCTGTGCAACAATCTGAAGAAATGATACGTGTAAATAGCATCTTTTTCTGAATAGGTTGGAAGCTTGTATTCTTTTTTTAAATCATAGGTTATAAAAGAGTTGTTAGATTTACCCGATGGTAAAGTTCCTTCATTTAAAGATGCTACTATTATATTTTTAAAATCCAAAACTCTGGTCTCAAGAACTCCCATAATTTGAAGTCCGTTATAGGCATCACCTTGATAATCTAAAGTTGTTGTATTTGTGATATCTGAAAAAACCTTTTGAAATATTTTAATACTATTAAAATGTGTGAATTTATAATTAAGATCTTCTATTTTTTTAAAGACATTAAATATTTGATAAAGTGCTGCTCTCTCAATAAATAACGCTTTGGTGTTTTTTATAAAATCGATAATTTCTAGACACACAGATAGCCCTATAGTGCTATTATTATTCCAAGTAGCAAAAAGAATATTAATAACATGAAGATCTTTATCAGATGATAAAGATACTAGCTTCTCAAATGTTAAATATGTCAAATTATTTACTGTGATTTTTTCAATAATATTTGAATAATCAGGGTAAATTTTAGTGGTAACTGGATGATTTAATATCGCAATAATATCTTTAAAGTAATAAAGAGAATTATCGGAATTATGGAGCGTAATTAGTAAATTAAAAAAACCTGTTATTGGAAATTGTTTAAGGCGAACTCCCATCGTGATATTAACTTTATCAACGTTTTCTGGAATAGAATGAAGTAGTGGTATTAATAAATTTTCATCTGCAAGAATTATAGCAGTTTGGTTCAATTCTGAAGCGGGCAGCTTAGAAAGTAAATCTCCTATATACTTTACTTGACTTATATTTTTTTGTGCTTCAATAATATCTATTTTCTTATCTAAACAATAATTATTTGAGATATAAGATGCCGGATTTGTTTTAAAAAAATTCCACTTTGATAGATACTGTCTTATAAAATAAGAGCTATTATGAATTTTACTGTCGTAAAAATATTGATCAATATCCCAATAAATTCTGGTGTGCTTATCTTCAAGAAATTCTTGAATTATTGTCTGTTCTGCATTGTTAAGAGCGTTAAATCCAATAAATACATGAGGTTTGTTTGTCTTGTTTAATTTATAATGTTCTATGTTTTCGGCAGCCTCTCGATAAACAATACCCTGATATCCTTGATTTTTATGTAGTAATTCCGTTTTAAGTAAATTGTAGAAGGAAGGTAAGCTATTCCAAAATTTTAAATAGTTTTTTATCAATTCGGTTGGTTCATTTTGTACATTCCAATAATTAATATTTTTAATTTTACTCAAATAATTAAAAAATGAATTAGTTGGAACTAAGTGCCTATCTATCTCACTAAAGTCGTTTAGAAGTGTATTCGCCCATGTTGAATAAACTTCAAAACTATCTTTTTCTTGATTCGAAACGACTTGAAGATAAGCTTTGTAGCTCTCAAATAAAAGATCAGTATTGTCAATAATCTTTAGACCTGAAATCTCTTGAATAAACTCCTCAATACTAATAATTTTTGGAGAAAAAATTGTTTCGCTTTGAGATGACTTTAGATGGTTTAGTAAGAACCCACAGGCTCTTTTACTTGGAAGGATAATTGTGAGTTCAGAAATATCAGAGGTTTCCTTTTTTATTTTATTGAGCGTCTCTTCTAAGAATGTAATCATCATCTAAAAATAAAAAACGCCTCGACAAGTCGAGGCGTTTTTTGTNNCTAATTTCAACTCTTCTGTTGTTAGCTCTACCTTCTTTTGTATTGTTAGAATCAAGTGGGTTTTGTTCTCCATAACCAGTAGAATCTAATCTTCCAGCTTCAACTCCTTTTTCAGTAAGATAATCTACAACTGAACTAGCTCTACTTTTTGAGAGTGTCATATTGAACCCTTCGCTACCTGTATTATCTGTATGGCCTTCAACTAAGAATCTAGCATTTGGATACTCTTCCATAATACCATATATATCATTTAATACACCAGCTGAAATAGATTTTATTGTAGACTTCCCAGTGTCAAATAAAATTGTTTTAGCATAAGAACTTAAAGCTTTTCTTATCGCCTCTGAAACTTCTGGACAACCATTGTTAGCAACAGTACCAGCAACATCTGGACACTCATCTACATTATCTGGAACGCTATCGCCGTCTCTGTCTGGCCAAGGACATCCATTGTTTTCCTTTGGACCAGCAACTGTAGGACACTCGTCTTCGTTATCCGGAACACCATCACCATCTGTATCAGGACACCCATTATATTCAGCTAAACCAGCTGTATTTGGACAAGCATCTAAATGATCTGGTATACCGTCTCCATCTGTATCTGGACATCCATTAAATTCAGGAAGTCCTGGAGTATTTGGACATTCATCGTTTCTATCTTCTATACCATCACCATCTGTGTCAGGGCACCCGTTAAACTCTTCTAAACCTGGTGTTTCTGGGCATTCATCTTCGTAATCGTAAATTCCGTCTCCATCCGTGTCTTTGCCACCAAACTTAAACTTAATACCAAGAGTGTGTTGAAAATGAGTAGCTCCATAGTTATCTTCAAATGAATGCTTATATGTTGATTGTGCAGATAATGCTAAATTTTCAGCAACCCAAAAATCAACTCCTAATATTCCATTAGCAGTTCCAAATCCAACGTTGTCAACCCATGTATAACCCCCACCTACACCAAGGTATGGTGCAAACCAACAATCGTTTAGTAATTCTCTAAAACTATATTTTATCTCTCCATCTACCCCTATGTATGATAAATCGTTAACTTCTTCATCACCTACTCTAGAGATTTTGTTGAAAGAACCAGCCATTGCAAATGCAAATCCGTTGTCTAGATATTTTCCAATTTTTAACTCAGAAAGTGTAGGGATCATGTTCCAATGGTCATTTGCGTTGAAGTATTCGGTAAAAATGCCACCTTTTGTTGTTGCTGGAAATCTTCCATCATCAGTTTTTTCAATTGGAAAAAAATCGACTGCATTTACACCAACTTCAATTGACCAAGGATTATTTTTATCCTGTGCATTAGACACACCTACTCCTACTATAAAGAGTATTGCTACTAAAAAAATGTTTAGATGTTTCATATTTTGAATGTTTAAATTTTTTAAGTGTTATTAAAGGCAAAAGTAAGTTGTTAAAATTTATTAACAAAAATAAATCTATTAAATTTTTTAGAAAATGCTTGTTTCTATTGCTAAAAAGACTCTTTTTGGACTTAAATTACATTGAGTTTTTTACCAATTTTAACAAATGCACGAATTGCTTTGTCTAAATGTTCTTTATTGTGTGATGCAGACAGCTGTACTCTAATCCTCGCCTTGCCCTTTGGGACCACAGGATAAAAAAACCCTATGACGTATATTCCTTCGTTTAAAAGTAAATTTGCCATGGTTTGAGATAACTTTGCATCGTATAGCATAACGGGAACAATCGCTGAATCACCCTCAACGATTTCAAAACCAGCATTTTTCATGCCTTTTTTGAAATAATTTGTATTGTTTTCAAGTTGATCTCTCAATTGTGTATCGTTAGAAATTAAATCAAAAACTTTAATAGATGCTCCAACTAAAGCAGGAGCAAGAGAATTAGAAAATAAATAAGGTCTAGACCGTTGCCTTAATAGTTCTATAATTTCTTTTTTACCTGTAGTATAGCCTCCCATTGCACCACCAAGAGCTTTTCCTAACGTACCTGTAATGATATCTATTTTATTTAAAACTTTCTTTTCCTCTAAAGTACCACGACCGGTTTTTCCAATAAATCCAGTTGCATGACATTCATCAATCATAACCAAGGCATCATACTTTTCAGCCAATTCACATATTTTATCTAATGGTGCTACGATCCCGTCCATAGAAAATACCCCGTCGGTAACAATTAATTTAAATCTTGCTCCATTTTTATCTGCTTCAATTAATTGCTGTTCTAAATCTTTCATATCGCTGTTTTTGTAGCGATATCTTGCTGCTTTACATAGCCTTACACCGTCAATAATTGATGCATGATTTAAGGAATCTGAGATTATTGCATCCTCTTTTGTGAGCAAGGGCTCAAAAACTCCACCATTAGCGTCAAAAGCTGCTGCGTAAAGGATTGTGTCTTCTGTTTGATAAAAATCTGCGATTCTTTGCTCTAATGTTTTGTGTATATCTTGAGTTCCACAAATAAATCGAACTGATGACATCCCAAAGCCATGGGAATCCATAGCATCTTTTGCTGCTTGTATTACTTCAGGATTATCTGATAAGCCTAAATAATTGTTTGAACAAAAATTTATTACTTCTTCACCTGAAGAAATCTTAATAACCGCTCCTTGTGGTGAAGTAATAATTCTTTCTTTTTTAAAAAGACCATTGTCTTTTATCTCTTGAATTTCATTTGAAAAATGTCCTTGTATTTTACCGTACATAATTATTTTTTAAAATTCAAAATTAAACCTTTTTTATCTCAATTTCTTTAGAAGAACAATAGATCAATAATTTTTCTGATATTATATAACCCATTTCTTGTAATGCAACTTCATAATTATTAATTTGAACTTCATGTTTTTTTTGATATTTCCCCGTTTTATAGTCAGTTATTGTTATTTCTCCAGCTTCATTAATATTTAAACGATCAGGGATTAAAACAGCTCCTTTAGATGTTATTATTTTTCTTTCCACTTCCACTTTCTCTGAAGATTTAAAAAGTTGGTTTAGATCTGGATGGTTTACTATCTGAGACAACATCTTAATCAATTCATTTTTATTTGGTAATGTTGTGCTTTCTTTGATATCATCAACAACAAGCATCAAGTCTTCTTCTCGTACTATTCTTTGCATATACTCATGAACTAATGTTCCGCTGTCTAACGCCTCCTGGACATTGGTCCCCCAAAGAAAAGCATCTCTTGAGGAAATACTTAAATCAAGATCTTGAAGTAGCGATGAATGATAAGTGTGAGAAATAGTGTTTAAAAATAAATGATGGTGTTTTTCACTATTTTTTTGTTTTTGTCCAAACTCATATATCCATTTATCATGTTCTAAAAGCTTTTTTTCTTTCAAAAATTCGTAAAAATATTGGTTGTATGTCTTTATAAAATCATCTTTTGCTGGGCTTGGTTTTCCTGAAAAAATATACAATTGTGTTGTAGCCCTAGTAAGAGTGACATAAAGTAAATTAAGATTATCAAGTTCTAAGGTTTCTTTTTGTTTTTGAGCGATTATTTTTCCTTCTTTCCCAAATTCTTTAATTTTATTGATTCCACAATCAATTAGTGTTTCTTTGAACCCGAGTTCATTGTTGTTTAAAGGAAACCAGGTTTTATTCTCTTTCAATTTATAAATGTCTAAATCTGCATAAGGAAAAATAACAACGGGAAATTCAAGTCCTTTCGATTTATGGATAGTCATCTGTTGCACCCCATTAATTTGTTCACTAATTACTATACTTGCTTTTTCCTTTTTAAGTTCCCATTCTTCTAAAAAAGTTAATTTACTTGAGTTTGGTTTTAAGCTAAAATCGAAAACCATATCCATAAATCCAACCATGTAAGCATCTGCATTTTTTTCTAAACCAAACCGTTTTAAAATATATTCAACACTATCAAACAGTGGCTTTAGTTTTATTTCTTCAAATGAAAAATTAAACTCTTTTTTTAAATAATCAACAAAATTAACATCCTTTATTAACGAATTAAAATAGCTGTGTTTATCAGAAAAAGCTGTGGAGCGTTCGTATAAAAAATCTAGACATTTAATTTTTATTTCCTCATGACTTTGAAACAAGCTCAAATAAAGACAATGAACTAAAAAAAGAACGTTAGAAGACTGTTTTAAAAGTAATGTCTCTGAGGAAATAACATTGATATTGTTTTCTTGAAGGTAAGTACTGATAATAATTCCATCGGCTTTTTTTCTAGTTAGAATACAAATATCTTTTTCAATATAACCTTCTTTTAGTAACTCTTTAACGGTATCTAATACTCTTTTTGGATAAATAGAATTTGCTTCTTTTTTATTTTTAAAATCTAAAAATTCAATTTTAAGATAGCCTCCGTCACTCTGCGCGCTAATTTGTTTACTGCCATTTTTATATATATCTTGATGTATTAAACTACCCATTTTTTTGGAAACATAGGTAAAAAACTCATTGTTAAAATCTACAATTTCTTTTTTAGACCTATAATTTTTAGGGAGATTGATTGTCTGTTTCTCTACATAAAATGGATTCTTGATGTTAATAAGATCCATGAATTGTTCTGGCAAACCCCCTCTCCAACGGTAAATGGATTGCTTAACGTCGCCTACCAACATTAAAGTTCCTTGTTGCCCGTCGTGATATTGTTGTGTGATGGCATTTTCTATTAAAGGAATTAAATTACTCCATTGTAATAACGATGTATCTTGAAATTCATCAATAAAAAAATGACGATAATACTCCCCAAGCCTTTCATAAATAAATGGAGCGGGCTGATTTTTAATTTCAGCGTTTATAATGCTATTAAAATCAGAAATTGGAAGAATATTTTGATCTTCTTTTAAGAATTCTATTTCTTTATTTACTAAGTTGATCACTGACAATGGAGTTAGTTTTTTTAATATTTCTAATACCAGTTGATACTGAAAGACCGAAAACTTTACTTTTGTGTAATTTTCTAATAAAAAAGGGGTTAGAGCATCAATAGTTGAAGACACATTTTCTGTAGCATTTGCTTTATAAAGGGTAGTTCCATTTTGTAAATTTTCTAGTAGTTTATTACCGTACACGTTGTAATTACCTTTTGTTAGCTTTTCAAAATGATTGGGTAAGGTCTTTCTTAAAAAATCTTCTGGTTTTAAACCAGCACAAAAAATCTTCTCTAATACTTCAGAAGATTTTTTGAAAATACTTTTTTCTAAAAATGTCTTTTTGTGAAGTAATTTATTTTTGAATTTTTTAAAATCGCTTAAATTTTTAGATTTTAAAGCCTCTAAATGAGCTATAGAATTTTCATTAAATATTAATTTTGCAACTTCTGCTACCTCTTTAGATATATCCCAAGATTTATCTTCATCTATTTTTTCAAGGGAGAATTGAAGAATTGTTTTTGTTATTTCTTCGCGCTCTCCAGCTTTTGAAATTAATAATTCAACAGCCTCATTTAGTAGCTTATCAACATCCAAACTAACCTCAAAATTTCCTGATAACTTTAAGTCTCTTGCAAAGGTTCTTATCAATCGATGATTAAAGCTATCAATAGTTTCAACACTAAAGCTTGAGTAATTATTCAACAAATAATTTAAGACCTTTTTTGATTTCTTTTGAATAAAAACTAAATTTAGATCTGTTTCATTTATAACTTGAAGAATCATTACCGAAGGATTCTCAGTAATAGAAGAGCTCGAAAAGGAAATAAGATTAGAAACAATTCTCTCTTTCATTTCTTTTACAGCTCTATTAGTAAAAGTAATCGCTAAAAGGTGTTTATAATAATCTTCGTTAGGTGCTTTTAGAATAATTTTTAAATATTCTTTTACCAAGGTGAACGTTTTACCACTGCCCGCAGCTGCACTATAGATAGAAAATGAAGGAGATTTAATCAAAAATATACTTTGTGCTAATATAACTAAAATACTGTTTTTTGTTCTTAATATTAGAATAACTTATAGTGTTATAAGAATGAAATTATTTTAGTTTTTTAGATTACGCTTTTAATTATATACTTTTGATATAACAAAAATTAAAAAAACACATATTATGTCATACACCTTACCTAAGTTACCATACGAATACAGCGCATTGGAGCCTAATATTGATTCGAAAACTATGGAAATCCATCATGGAAAACACCACCAAGGATATACCAATAATCTAAATGGAGCAATTGAAGGAACAGAATTAGAAGGAAAATCAATAGAAGATATATTGGAAAATCTGGATATGAATAATGGATCTGTCAGAAATAATGGCGGGGGATATTTTAATCATAGTCTTTTTTGGGAAATAATGTCTCCAAACGGTGGTGGGTTACCGACTGGTGAATTGGCTGATGCTATCAATAATTCGTTCGAAAGTTTCGAAAATTTTAAAGACACATTTTCTACTGCTGCCAAAACACGTTTTGGATCAGGATGGGCTTGGTTATGTGTTCATAAAGGCGGAAAACTAGAAGTTTGCTCCACCCCAAACCAAGATAATCCTTTAATGCCTGGTATTGGATGTAAAGGAATCCCTATTCTAGGATTAGATGTCTGGGAGCATGCTTATTACTTGAATTACCAAAATAGAAGGCCAGACTATGTAAATGCTTTCTTTAAAGTGATTAATTGGGAAGAGGTTTCTAGGAGGTATAAAATGAACAAATAAATATGATTTATATATCTTGAAAAAAGGTAAATTTACCTTTTTTTCACCCCAATTTTACCATGAACTTAACCTACTGAGTTATGGTATTATTAATTTTTTTTAACGACTGTATTTATTTCTCTTTTAATAAAAAACTTGTTTGATCGAAATAATATTACAACAACAAAAACCTGCATTTAAAATGCAGGTTTTATTTTTTAAAAAAACTGAATTATTTCAGAAATTAAAATTTATTAGATTTAATTTGGTTAGTTAGTTGTTAACGAAATTTATCTAATATTTAATAAATAATTGTTTATTGATTGGGTTTAACAATGATCAATCATTCCATAAATCAAAAAAAAAACAATTATAAAACAAACTTATAAAAAATAAATGTTATTTTTGATACATAATTGATACACTTAAAAAAAATTGATAGATTTATTAAAAAAAGAACTTGAACTTAAGCTAGGGCAGAAAATTGAAAACCGTGGCGATGCGGAATTGCTAGCGCACGCAATACAAGAAACTATAGATCAACAGATAAGCTATAATACTATTCGTAGGTTTTTCGGCGTTTCAACTAATGTTAAACCAAACAATAACACTTTAAATATTCTAGCAAGATTCATTGGATTTAAAAATTACATTCATTTTACACAAACTCATTCTTTCAGGGAAAAGAAAAATATAGCTGAAATAATTTATAAAGCTATATATAACCAAGATAATGAAGANNGAAATGGAGTTTAACTCTTTTTCTTACAGTGAAGTTTTATTAATAGGAAATTCAACCGGTTTACTTCTGAGAAAAAATCCAATGGATAACTATATCTTACTAAAGAATAGAAATTTTTTACAATGTGTTTATTCAAGTTTTGTTGATTATTCAAATATTAACGGATTTTATGGAGAATGGGCTAAGTTTGTTGTTAGAAACAAGGTCAATAAAGAAATTATAATTTTTAGTGATGCAATTCTTCAATTAAGAAAATTTCTTAACCAAAAAAAGATTCAAAATGATTATGAGGAATTAGCATATAGCAATAAGCTACACCCTATTCTTTGCAGTCGATTGTTGTCGTTAAGTTTTTTAAATTCTCCAGGTCAGAAAACTGATGAAACCTTAAGTAAATATATAAAAAGTCATTCCAAAAAGAAACAAATTTATGTTGACTATTTCTACGAACTTTTTATTACAGCCATATATTCAAAAAACATCCATTTGATGAAAAGCCTTATCAATATTATGAATGTCAGCAGAATATCTACTTTCACCTATCAAAAAGACCACTTAAACATGTACTATTTTATGTGTTTGTTTTATTATCAATCAATTAAAAACAAAGCGGAAATTAAAAAATATTTAAAATTAATAAATATTAATTTTTTTAAATCTTGTTATGAAGATTTTACAAATTTATTATTTCAAGTTTTTTGGTACCATCAGGTAAAAAATAAAACCACTAAAGAATCTCACAGAAATAAATATTTAGAACTGGCAGAAAAACTAAATTACCCCTATTTTGACGAAAAATTCTTACTAGAATATATAAGTGCCAAAAAATAAATTATTCCTATTATTATTTGACATCAAAACTTATTATTTCAATGGATCTCAGATTGATTCCATTATCCAAAAAAAACAGGCAAATCGATCTAATATGCTCTTTCGGGATTTTTTTCAATGAAATTGATGAAGGCTTTGTTCACTACTCGATTTCCTCCCGGTGTTGGATAGTCTCCCGTAAAATACCAATCTCCTAGATTCTTGGGACAAGCCTGGTGTAAATCTTCTACAGATTGAAAAATTACTTTTACCTCTGCTCTTATTGTTTTTTCACAAATAATCTCAGAAATTTTGTCAGATATTTCCTCGTCCAAAAATGGCGCGTATAAATCTTTAACATGATTTATCTGCTCTGAATCTAGAACGTTTTCCTGTGCTTTACATTTAGAGTAAATTTGGTCAATAATTGCCTCGGTACCTCTATCTTTATGAAGTTCTAAAGCAGCCTGAAAAGCAATAAGAGCTTCTAGACGAGCCATGTCAATTCCATAACAATCTGGATAACGAATTTGAGGAGCCGAGGATACTACAACTACTTTTTTTGGAGCAAGACGATCCAACATTTTGAGAATACTTTTTTTTAAGGTAGTCCCTCTAACAATGCTATCGTCTATTATAACTAAATTATCTTCAGCTTTAATTACGCCGTAAGTAACGTCATAAACATGAGCCACCAAATCGTCCCTACTGCTATCCTCGGTAATAAAAGTTCTTAGCTTTACATCTTTAATTGCAATCTTTTCGGTTCTGATTTTTCGAGATAAAATTTCTTTGAGCTTTTTATCTGTTAAACCATCTCCTTCATTTAATATTGCAGCATTTTTTTGATTGTTTAATTCGTCTTGAGCGGCTTCAAGCATTCCATAAAAGGAAGTTTCAGCGGTATTCGGAATAAAAGAAAAAACTGTGTTTTCAGTGTCGTGTTGAATTTCTTTCAAGACTTTTGGCATTAATAATTTACCTAATTTTTTTCGTTCTTGATAAATTTCAGCATCACTCCCTCTAGAAAAATATATGCGCTCAAAAGAGCAAGCCTTTTTTTCTAAGGGCTCTAATATTTTGGAAATAGACATGTATCCGTCTTTTTTTAAGAGGAGAGCATGACCTGGATCTAATTCATTCACCTCTTCAAAAGGCACATTAAAAACCGTTTGTATAGCAGGCCTTTCTGAGGCTACTACAACTACCTCATCATCTTTATAATAGAATGCTGGTCTAATACCTGCCGGATCTCTAAAAACAAAGGAATCACCGTGCCCTAATAATCCAGCCATAACATAACCTCCATCCCAGCGATTAGCAGACTTTCGTAATATTTTAGCTAAATTTAATTTTTCTATGATAAATTGGGAGGCTTCAATTTTACTTAATCCTTTTGCTTTTGCTTTTTTGTAAAGTTTTCTAACCGCATCATCTAAGAAATGACCAATTTTTTCCATAATTGTTATGGTATCAGCCTTCTCCTTTGGATGCATTCCTAGCTCTATAAGCTCATTAAATAATTGGGTGGTATTGGTCATATTAAAATTCCCAGCAATTATCAGGTTACGATGCATCCAATTGTTTTGTCTTAGAAAAGGATGAACATTTTCAACACTGTTACCTCCAAAGGTTCCGTACCTTACATGGCCAAGCATCAACTCTCCTAAATAAGGAATGTGCTTTTTTTGAGCAGGTACATTCTTAATTAATTCAGGACGATTAGTTAGCTCTGAATTGATACGATTATTAATTTTAGAAAAAATATCTTGTATAGGCTGAGCAGAATTAGATCTGACTCTACTTATATAACGCTCACCTGGATCTACATTTAATTTTATACTTGCAAAACCTGCTCCATCTTGTCCTCGATTGTGCTGTTTTTCCATCATTAAGTACATTTTATTAATCCCATAAAATGCAGTTCCATATTTTTCTTTATAATATTCCAGAGGTTTAAGAAGTCGAACCAGTGCAATTCCACATTCATGTTTTAAAGCATCACTCATAGTTAATGTTCCGTAATTAATAATAAAAACCCTTAAAAAGGTAAATCAATTTATTTACTCAAATCAAATTGCGTCAAGTTTTTAAATTGCAAAATTCGATCGTTTAGTTCTTTTTTGTCAAGGTTTAACATCCTTTCAGTTCCAAATTTTTCTACACAAAATGAAGCCAAAGCAGAACCATATATAATGGCTTTTTTCAAGTTATCAAAACTAAAATCTTCTGTTTGTGCAAGAAATCCAGCAAAACCTCCTGCAAAAGTATCACCAGCTCCTGTAGGATCGAATACCTCTTTTAAGGGCAACGCTGGAGCATAAAATATTTCGTTTTCAAAAAATAAAAGTGCTCCATGTTCTCCTTTTTTTATAACTACATATTTTGGGCCCATTCCCATTATTTTTTTTGCAGCAATAACTAAGGAGTATTCACTGGTTAATTGTCTAGCTTCTTCGTCATTAATTGTTATAACATCAACCTTACGAATCACTTTTTTTAGATCTTCAAGAGCGGTATCCATCCAAAAGTTCATCGTATCTAAAATCACTAAATCAGGTTTTTTATTCATTTGTTCAATCACACTTGATTGTACTGAAGGTTGTAAATTTCCTAACATTAAAACTTTCGAGTTCTTATATTTTTCTGGAACTACCGGATTAAAATCAGCAAGAACATTCAGTTCAGTGGCTAAAGTATCTCTTGTGTTCATATCATTATGATATTTCCCGCTCCAAAAAAAAGTCTTCCCGTTTTGAACTACTTCAAGACTAGAAATATCAATACCTCTATTTTTAAACATATCCAGATATTCATTTGGGAAGTCACCACCAACGATAGAAACGATAGCACTATCAACTTCAAATTGCGAAGCAGCTAGTCCAATAAAAGTAGCAGGGCCACCTAAAATTTTATCTGTCTTTCCAAAAGGAGTTTCAATGGCGTCAAAGGCTACAGCACCAACAATAACAAGTTTACTCATGATAATATTTCAATTAAACAGCAAACTTAATCATTTTTAATTTTAAAAAGTTCAATTTATGAGATAGTATAATTAAAGATTTAAGTGGTGATATAAAGATCTTTTTTTGTTAATTATTATTTTCTACCAAAATCAGCTGGTATTTCACCCCATGCTTTAGTTTCCCATTTTAGAATAATAGTAGTGTAGGTATTGTTTTTTAACCAATTTTCTGCGCGTTTCATTAGTTCAAAAACCTTTTTATTCTTTGAAGTTTGCTTTAATTTTGTATTGCATTTTTTCTTTTTTACCCATCCTATGGCAATTCTTGAATCACTGTAAATTTTACGAGAACTTTTATTTTTACTTAGAAAAGCCAATCCATGAACTAAAGCTAGAAACTCTCCTACATTATTAGTTCCTTGATCAAAAGGGCCTTGATAAAATAACTGTTGATGAGTTTGAGTATCCACTCCACGATATTCCATTTTTCCTGGATTTCCACTAGAAGCAGCGTCTACGGATATTGAAAATAAATCAGGAACACCTATTTTAGACAACTCTTCTACGGATAGCGTTTTCTTTTTTGTCTTTTTTCCTATGTAATCTTTATACTCTCTTCCAAAAGCAATTTTAGCTTCTTTTAAATTTAAAAATGATTTATACTGTGCGCCTTTTACATCTTTTATAGCTGCTTGACATTCTTTCCAAGAATCAAATATTCCGGCTGGATTTCCAAACCAAACAACATAATATTTTTGCCTTTTCTTCATTTTTTAAAACACTACTTTTTTTTAGTTTTTGAAGTCAATAATTCTCTAATTACTTTAGGAAAATATTCGTATTCCAGAGCATGAATTTTTTTAGCTAGTGAACCTGCTGTTTCGTTTTGCGACAAGAGAAAGCTCTCTTGAAATATAGTAGCGCCTTCATCATAGTTTTTATTCACATAATGTATCGTAATCCCTGTTTCTTTTTCGCCATTTTCGACAACTTTTTCGTGTACACGCATCCCATACATTCCTTTGCCGCCGTATTTAGGTAACAATGCAGGATGTATATTTATAACTTTATTTAAAAAAATATTTAATATATTTTCTGGAAATTTTAACAAAAACCCCGCTAAAACAATCAAGTCAGGCCGTTCCTTTTTGAGTGTTTTTGTGATTAAATCTGTGTTGTTTAATTCGTTTTTTGTAAAAACCAATGAAGGAACCGAAAGATTTTTTGCACGTTCTAAAACTTTTGCTTCTTTGTTGTTTGAAAGTAATAGTGTTACGGAAGCAACATCTGATTTTCTGAAATATTTAATAATATTTTCTGCATTTGTACCACTCCCGGAAGCAAAAACAACTATTTTTTTCATAAATCTTATCTTAAATAAACTAAGGTTTTAAAGCTAAACTCAATCACAAAAATAAGATAAAAGAGTATTTGTTAACTTAAAATGATTATTTTTAAATTCACATTTTAACATTTAAGTGTTGTATTAATCTAAAATATTTTATTTTTGCAAAATATAATCAAAATTTAAAAACAAGAATTATGTCAGACATTGCATCAAGAGTAAAAGCTATTATCGTAGACAAGTTAGGTGTAGACGAAAACGAAGTTGTAACAGAAGCTAGCTTCACAAACGACTTGGGAGCAGACTCATTAGATACTGTAGAGCTTATTATGGAGTTTGAAAAAGAATTTGATATTCAAATCCCAGATGATCAAGCTGAGAATATAGCGACTGTTGGTCAAGCAATTACCTATATCGAAACAGCTAAATAAACCATTTCTTATATGGAATTAAAGCGTGTTGTAGTAACAGGTTTAGGTGCATTAACTCCTATTGGCAATAATGTTTCTGAATATTGGGAGGCATTAGTAGCTGGTAAAAGTGGTTGTGCTAATATTACTTATTTTGATACTGAAAAGTTCAAAACTAAATTTGCCTGCGAGCTCAAAAACTTTGATCCATTAGAGCATTTTAATAGAAAAGAAGCTAGAAAACTAGACCGCTTCGCTCAATACGCGCTAGTTTCCTCAGATGAGGCCATCGCTGATGCAAACTTTGAGTTAGACCAACTCGATAAATTTAGAGTTGGTGTTATTTGGGGAGCTGGTATTGGTGGTTTAGAAACTTTTCAAAACGAAATGACCAACTTTTCAGAAGGGGATGGAACACCACGCTTCAACCCCTTCTTTATTCCAAAAATGATTGCTGATATCGCTCCTGGGAATATTTCTATTAAACATGGTTTTATGGGGCCAAATTATACTACAGTTTCAGCTTGTGCGTCATCTGCAAACGCTATGATTGACGCTTTAAATTATATTCGTCTAGGACATTGTGATGTTATAGTTACAGGAGGTAGTGAAGCTGCTGTTACCATTGCAGGTATGGGTGGTTTCAATGCGATGCATGCTTTATCAACTAGAAATGAGAGTCCTGAAACAGCTTCACGTCCATTCGACGCGACAAGAGACGGATTTGTTCTAGGTGAAGGAGCAGGAGCTTTGATCCTTGAAGAGTACGAACATGCAAAAAAACGAGGTGCAAAAATTTATGCTGAGGTTATCGGTGGCGGAATGTCGAGTGATGCCTACCATATGACAGCTCCTCACCCTGATGGTATAGGTGTTGAACGAGTAATGCTTAATTGCTTGAAAGATGCTGGAATTACTCCAGATCAAGTAGATGCAATAAATACCCATGGTACCTCAACTCCTCTTGGGGATACTGCAGAGCTGAAAGCAATTTCAAAAGTTTTTGGAAAACATACCGAAAAAATCAATATTAATTCTACTAAATCAATGACGGGTCATTTATTAGGTGCCGCTGGTGCTATTGAAGCTATTTCGTCGATTTTATCAATTAATAATAATATTATCCCGCCAACTATTAACCATGAGGTTATAGATGAGAATATAGATCCATCTCTAAACCTTACTTTAAATAATGCGCAAAAACGTGAAGTCAATATTGCGATGAGTAATACGTTTGGTTTTGGGGGTCACAACGCCTGTGTTGTTTTTAAAAAATTATGAGTATACTCTAAAATATGGCTTCTATAAAAAATATATTCACACCCCGTACCGAAGAGGACGGGGCTTTTTTTTATAGTATAAAAAAAATTATTTCCTACAGACCGAAGAACATACAGTTATTTGAAGAAGCATTTACACATCGTTCTAAAAACGAAATAAAACCTGATGGAAATCAGAAAAATTATGAACGGATGGAGTTTCTCGGAGATGCTATTATTGGCTCTGTGATTGCAGCTCATCTGTACAAAAAGGTCCCTAGTGGTAACGAAGGATATCTCACTAAAATGAGATCGAAAGTTGTGAGTCGAGAACACTTAAATGAATTAGGTAAAGACTTAAATTTAATTAAATTGGTAAGAACTTTTATTCCAACCACACAATTTGGAGAAAATCTTCATGGAAATATTTTTGAAGCTCTTGTAGGGGCTATTTACTTAGATAAAGGATATGCCGCTGCTGAAAAATTTATACATAAGAGAGTTGTAAAGCCCTATGTAGATATTCAAAAATTAGAAGGAAAAATTATCAGTTATAAAAGTCTTTTCATTGAATGGTGTCAAAAAAACAAAAAACAATTTAAATTTAATGTTTATGAAGATACCGGAAATGATACTCTAAAACATTTTGCTGTTAAATTAAAATTAGAAGAAGAGACCGTATCGAAAGCAAGGGCTACGTCAAAGAAAAAAGCAGAAGAAATTGCTGCTAAAAGAGCCTACTACAAACTAAAAAATAAAAACAGATAACTAAAAAGCTTAATTATTAAAAACAAAATAATTAAGAAGAATTGTTAAGAATTCAACTTTTTTTTCCAACTTTGACAACTATTTTATAAACACCAATGATTAATCATAAGCTTGTTTTAGAAAATGATTTTCAAGAAGAGTTTTCGTTAATTGCTATCCACTGTAGTGAAGAGCCCTACAAAATGGCATATATGATTAATAAACAGGTTGCTTTGCGATTATCAAGAAAGAAACTAGATGTAGATTTCTCAAACAATGGATTAGATATTGCTTTTCCTATATTTGAATATGAAGATGAATCAAATTATTTTGTTTATAATTTAGTCGCTAATAAAAACAAGTCACTGTCGGCAAAATTTTTAAGCTCAGGTGGTTTATTTAGTGAGTTAGCTACAGAAAAAACTATTAATAATTTTTTATTGGAGGAATTTAAAAATGTAGATTATTTTCTTAAGGTTCATTCAGACTATGAAAAAATTCCTACTAGAAATTTAATTACATCCATCAATCAAATAGAGCAAGTAATTTCTGCTTATAGAATCGAAAGTGACAGAATAAAATCTAAAAATAATTTAATATTCAATTAATGCTTAGTCAAAAAAGAACAAAAATAGTAGCAACAATGGGGCCCGCTACAAAAAGTAGGAAAGTTTTAAAAAACATGATCCTGGAAGGAGTTAATGTTTTTAGAATAAATTTTTCACATGCTGATTATAACGTTGTAAAAGAAAATATTTCTTTAGTGAGAGAATTAAGCGAAGAGTTGCAAACCAATATTGCTATTTTAGCGGATCTACAAGGGCCAAAATTACGTGTTGGATTAATGGAGGATAACGTAAAAATTAACCCAGGTGATACTATTAGTTTCTTTACCGGTGAAGAATTTACAGGAAATAATAGTAAAGTTTACATGAATTATACCGACTTTCCTAATGATGTAAAAAAAGGAGAGCGTATTTTGGTAGATGATGGAAAATTATTATTTGAAATATTGAATACCAATGGAGTTGACGAAGTAAAAGCAAAAGTAATACAAGGTGGAATTTTAAGCTCTAAGAAAGGTGTCAACCTCCCAAACACAAAATTATCTTTACCGGCATTAACTAATAAAGATAAAAAGGATGCTCTTTTTGCTTTAGAACAAGGAGTAGATTGGATTGCTCTATCCTTTGTTAGGTACGCAAAGGATTTGAAAAAACTTGAAAAACTAATTCGGAATAATAGCGAATATAAAGTTCCTATCATAGCAAAAATTGAAAAACCAGAAGGAGTTGCAAATATTAAAAAAATTGTAGCGTATTGTGATGGAATAATGGTTGCAAGAGGTGATTTAGGGGTGGAAGTTCCCGCTGAGGAAGTTCCTCTAATTCAAAAAAAATTAGTATTAATTGCTAAAAAAGCAAGGATTCCCGTTATTATAGCAACACAGATGATGGAAACAATGATTGATTCGCTAACCCCTACAAGGGCAGAAGTAAACGATGTTGCTAACTCGGTCATGGACGGTGCAGATGCGGTAATGCTGTCTGGGGAAACTTCTGTCGGTAAATATCCGGTAGAGGTGATTAAAAAAATGGCGACAATTTTAAAAAAAGTAGAAGGAAGCTCCTTAATCAATGTGCCTGAAGAGCCACCAACGATAAAAACCGAAAGATATATAACTAAATCTATCTGTTATCATGCTGCTAACATGGCAAACGAAATCGAGGCAAAAGCAATATGTACATTAACTAATAGTGGGTATACCGCTTTTCAAATCTCTGCTTGGAGGCCTGCGGCAAACATCTTAGTGTTCACATCAAATAAACGTATTTTATCCAGATTAAGCTTGCTCTGGGGGGTACACTCTTTTTATTATGATCGCTATGTTAGTACAGACGAAACTGTTGTTGATGTTAACAAAATTGCGTTCGAAAAAGGGTTTGTAAACAAAGGTGATTTTCTAATTAATCTTGCTGCGATGCCAATTGTCGAAAAGGGAATGGTGAATACTTTAAGGGTTAATCAAGTATAATTCTTAGTTTTCTTTTAACCACTCCTCTTTCAAATCAGTCGATAATTTACCTGTGCCGTCATGTTTCCAGCCTGGTGGTTTGTATAGGTATTTAATTCTGTCCTTTACAGATATGTTTTTTGTATTTAAATCTTTAAATAGTGCTCCCCATTCATTAAAGGCTATAAAAATAGGGTTGTAGGTTTTAATGTTTACGACCAATCCATATTGTACTTTTTCACTTTTTAATTCAGGTTGAAAAGTTCCAAATAGTTTATCCCAAATTATTAATATTCCTGCATGATTTTTATCGAGGTAAATAGGGTTGCTTCCGTGGTGAACTCGATGATGAGATGGCGTATTGAAAAAAAGCTCTATCCATTTAGGCATTTTTTGTATTAATTCGGTATGAATCCAAAATTGATATAACAAACTAATACTCATTTGAAAAATAATCATTCCAGGGTGGAATCCAATTAATGGGAGCCATAACCAAAAAATAAAACTATAAAAACTCCCTGTCCAAGTTTGTCGTAAAGCAGTGCTTAAGTTATAGTGTTTGGAAGAATGATGAACAACATGAGACGCCCAAAAAAATCTATTTTCATGGGAAGTTCTATGAAACCAATAATACGAAAAATCATCTAAAAAAAACAAAATTATAAAACTCCACCAGGTTATAGGAATCGTAAATATTCGAAGATTTTCATAAACATAATACAGAGCCGCAAAAACAAATAGCTTACTTACAAAGCCAATAAAAACATTCCCTAAGCCCATTGCTATAGATGAAAAAGCGTCTTTTGCAGTGTATGACTTTATATTTTTAGCAGAGGCAACAAAAAACTCTAGTAGCATTGCAAACACAAAAAAGGGGATTGCATAAATGATAATAGGTGGAAAGTTTGGCATTTTTATTAAATTTTAAAATCCTATTTCTTTTTGAAGCTGTTCATAAGCCTCTTGTACTTTTCTAAATTTTTGTTCTGCACCTTTTCTGTAAACTTCATCCATATGTTGCAACTTATCTGGATGATATTTTTTAACCATAGTTCGGTAGGCTTTTTTAATCTCTGCGGGGGAAGCCGTTTTTTCGACTTCAAGAATCCTATAAGCCCTATCCGGTTTGTTAAAAAACATGGCCTTAATACTTTCGAAATCTCTTAAGTTAATCGCTAAATATCCAGCAATTAAGTTAATTTCTTTTACCTCCGGTTCACTTACATGCCCGTCTGCATTCGCGATACTAAATAAAAAGTGTAAAATTTGTAATCGAGATTCATATCTCATTTTACTTCTTAAAAAAGAAGAAATTTTTTGAGCGGATAATTGCTTCTTTTTAACCTCATCGTTAAATACTTTAAAGATTGCATTTGCATGTTCCTTTCCATAAGCTTGAACAAAATATTTGCGTACAAAATCTAACTCCTTTTGATTTACAATACCATCAGCTTTTATAACAATAGAAGCTAATGATAATAAATTAAGCTCAAATTCAGCCGATGAAACACCTCGCTTGGTTTGTGTGAAAATAGTTCTAGCGCTACTATTTTTTGGGTTTACTCTTTCAAAAAAACTCCCAACCAAAAAACCTAAAATTGCGCCGGGAAATCTAAAAAGAGAATACCCTATTATTGCTGCACCCCATCTAATCATAATCTTTTATCTAATTACTTTTTTACCCTACAAAGATAGCAAACCAAAAAAATTGTACCCTTAAATTCGTTATTAAAGAATTCCCAAAGTTAGTTTAAGTTATAAATTAAATTTTTTAATTAGTTATCTTTGTGAAAAATATTTTTATAATCAAAATCGATAAAAAATGTATCCACCAGAATTAGTAAAACCAATGCGTGAAGACCTTACAAAAGTTGGGTTCACAGAATTATATAATGCAGAGGATGTAAATAACACATTAAACAAGCCAGGGACTACTTTAGTAGTAGTAAACTCTGTTTGTGGATGTGCTGCTGCCAATGCTAGACCGGCTGCTGCAATGTCATTACAAAACGAAAAAAAACCTGACCAAATAGTCACTGTTTTTGCTGGAGTAGATAAGGAAGCAGTAGATGCTGCTAGGGAGCATATGATTCCTTTTCCACCAAGTTCACCTTGTATGGCCTTATTTAAAAATGGGGAACTTGTTCATATGCTTGAACGACACCACATAGAGGGTCGTCCTGCAGATATGATTTCTGATAATTTAAAGAATGCATACAACGAAGTTTGCTAAAACTAATGCCCGCCACAGCGGGCTTTTTTATGAAACATATTTTCTATATTTTAAATTATCCTTTTACCGTTTTATTTTACATAATTTTCGGGTTTTGCTTGGTTTTTTTTCATGGAATTCAATGGGTTTGTTTGAATATTTTTGGATATCAAGCTCACAAGAAAAGTGTAGATGTTCTGAACTTATTTATTTTACTTTGTTTAAAAGTGTTAGGAACTTCGTTTGAGTTTAAAGTACCTAAAAATATTCCCAGAAATATTCCTATAATAATTGTATCCAACCATCAAAGTTTATGGGATATTCCACCAATTATTTGGTTCTTGCGAAAACTTCATCCTAAATTTGTCTCCAAATTTGAGTTAGGAAAAGGAATTCCATCGGTATCCTATAATTTAAGACATGGTGGATCCATACTCATAAAGCGTAAAAATGCAAAACAAGCTCTTTCTGAAATGATTAAATTTTCAGAGTACCTTTCAAAAAATAATAGAAGTGGTGTTATCTTTCCGGAGGGAACTCGAAGCCGAACAGGTGATGCAAAACGATTTCAAAGAAAAGGGTTGGAATTATTATTAAAAAATTTGCCGCAAGCGCTAGTATTACCTTTAACCATAAATAACTCCTGGAAATTACAACGTTATGGAATGTTTCCGATGCCTTTGGGGGTAAAAATAAAATATACGCTACACCCTTTAATAAAGGTTTCAGATTTTGAAATGAATGATCTAATTGATAAAATAGAATTACAAATTAAATCAAATATTTTACCTAAATGAATGAAGTAAAAATTATTGATCAAACCATAAAGTTTGTTAAAAAAGAGTTGCAGAATGCAGAAGGTGGTCATGATTGGTTTCATATTGAACGTGTTTATAGAAATGCTTTATTGATTTCAAAAACTGAAAACGTCGATACGTTTGTTGTTTCTTTAGGTACGCTTCTTCACGATATTGCAGATGCTAAGTTTCATAAAGGAGACGAAACTGTTGGGCCAAAAAAAGCAAAAAAATTTCTTATTTCTAAAGGAGTTTCAGACGAGATTATTTGCCAAGTAATTGCAATTATAGAAAACATTTCATTTAAGGGAGGAAATAAACAACAGACATTTTTCTCAACAGAATTAAATGTAGTACAAGACGCAGATAGACTAGACGCTATTGGAGCAATAGGTATTGCTCGTTGCTTTAATTATGGAGGTTTTAAAAACCGTAAGTTATATGATCCTAAAGTAAAGCCAAATCTAAAAATGACTCCAAAAGAGTATAAAAATTCTACGGCTCCAAGTATTAATCATTTTTATGAAAAATTACTATTGTTAAAAAATAAAATGAATACCGAAACAGGAAAAAAAATTGCTCAACAGCGTCACTATTTTATGGAAGAATTTTTGACGCAATTCTATGGAGAATGGGAAGGAAAATTTTAATTATTCTCCCGGAAAATCAGCTCTTCTTTTTTCTAAAAATGCAGTAGTTCCTTCACGAAAATCTGCGGTTCCAAAGCATTTTCCAAATTGAGACACCTCCGCATCGTAGCCATTTTGACCAGCTGTATATCCTGCATTAATTGCTACAATTGCAGACGAGATAGCAACCGATGAATTTCTTATTATTTTTGAAGCAATTTTTTGAGCCAATAACAACAATTCTTCTTGGGTGGTAATATGATTTACTAATCCATAATTAAGTGCAGTTGGAGCATCAATCATACCCGCAGTCATAATCATTTCCATAGCACGCCCTTTTCCCACTAACTGTGGTAATCGTTGGGTCCCTCCATATCCCGGGATCACTCCTAGAGATACTTCTGGGAGTCCCATTTTAGCTTGATCACAAGCCACTCTAAAATGAGCAGCCATAGCTAATTCTAAACCTCCTCCAAGTGCAAATCCATTGATAGCCGCAATGACTGGAGTTGACAAATTAGCTATAAAATCAAAAAGTAACGTTTGTCCTTCTGAAGCTAAGTTTTCTGCTTCTGAAACAGAAAAATGTGCAAATTCACTAATATCAGCACCAGCAACAAAAGCTTTTTGACCGCTACCCGTAATTATAATCACTTTCGTATTACTATTCTCTTCTGCATTTCTAAAAGCTAGGTGCAGTTCCTGAATAGTTTCCTTATTTAAAGCATTAAGTTTTGTCGGTCTATTGATCGTTATTGTTGTTATATTATTGAAAGTTTCTGATAAAATATTATTGAATTTCATAATAGATAATTTTTAGTATCAATTTAATTAAAGCACAATGCAAATTTACAAAACACGCATTTATTCAAGCGGTATTTTTACTGTAAAGGTGGTTCCATCTTCAATGTTTTCTATAAAATTTATATCTCCGCCATACGTTTCTACAATCTTTTTTACCATGGCTAAACCTAAGCCCATTCCGCTAGTTTTAGTAGTAAATTTTGGCTCAAAAACCTTCATTTTATTCTCGTCTTTTATTCCTATTCCATTATCCATTACAGAAATGATTGCAAAAGAATCTTCTTTATAAACATTCACTTTAATACGAGGGTTTTTAGGTTGACTTTCGCTAATAGCCTGAATACTATTTTTTATTAGATTGGTAATTACTCTTATCAATTGGGTTCTATCAAATTTAATAGTGATTTCGTTATTTTCTGAATTGAAATAAATATAATCTTCATTAAAAATATCTAAGGTCAATTTCGTAATCTTCACAATATTGATGGTTTCATCTTGCTGTGCAGGCATTTTTGCATAGGTAGAAAATGCTGATGCAATAGAACTCATCGTGTCTATTTGCTGGATCAGACTATGGCTATACTCCTTCATTTTATTAAAAATATCTGGATCTGAAGGATCAAATTTTCGTTCAAAACTCTGAACGGTTAATCGCATTGGGGTTAATGGATTTTTTATTTCATGTGCAACTTGTTTTGCCATCTCTCGCCATGCTGCTTCACGTTCATTCGAAGCTAATTGAGTAGCGCTTTTTTCAAGTTCATCAATCATTTCGTTGTAAGCCTCTACTAGGGTTGACACCTCTTGTGACTGAAGGGGAATTAATATCTTTTTATTTTGTTTATCTAGCCTCGTTTCCTTTATGGTATTCGAAATTGAATTTAAAGAACGTGTGATGTACTTAGACAAAAAATAAGCTAAAATAATCGCAAACACCAACATTAGCACATAAGCAAATCCTAAGCGCCATAAATATTCTTTTAATTCGTAATTTAAAAATTCGTCATCTTCAAAATAAGGTAAGTTTAATATAGCAATAGGTTTAAATTGATGGTCTGTTATGTAAGTAAAAGAAGATTGATATTCAAATTTATTTTCTATAAACCTCTCAATGAAATGTTTGTCTGTAGATTTTTTTAAACCTTCAAGTACTTGACTTGAAATTTTAGAATAAACCGTGTCTTTAATAAAAGATGCTTTTGAAGAAATCAGAATATTTCCTTCGAGATCGTATAAAAAGAGATCAATTTTATGGATGTCTTTAATCTCGTATATTTTATTTTTAAAAATCAAAGCAATCTTATTAGTCTCTACTGCATAGGTGGTATTTTTGATGACATAGTCAATGTTTTCACGTATGGCCGTTTCTTTTCTAATTAGACGCTCTCGATGATAATCGTTTGTGTTTTCACGATATTGAAAAACCGTTACTACAACAATAAGGACAGACGCCCCAATAACTAGGAGTATCATCGATAAAAATATGCGAGATCTTAGAGACCTATTTAAAAAACCCATTTAACTAAATTAGTGTATTTTTCTATCGTTATTACAAAGGGAATAATTGGTATTCTATTCTACTAACAAATAATTTAAGTTTAAAGAATTAAATACAGTATTAAATTCTTTAATTTTAGTGGATACCAAAATATTAAACTTTTCTAATTCCAAATTTATTTTTAAAGTTAATTCGTCTTTAACCGCTATATCTTGTTCTGTTGGCGGAAAATCTCCCATTCCCACCAGACTATTTAAATGCCCTAGTTTATTTGTTAGTTTAATTGGAAAATTTAAGGGATCTTGTCCGCTTTTATTTTGTGTTTGATACAGTGCCTTTTCAATTTTAGAAAATTCTTCACTTAATTGTTTAGCCTTTTTATTTAATTCAGCCACGCGATTATCATCTTTATGTTGATTTTGAAATGCTAATAATTGACGGTCAATAGTCCTTATTTTTTTAATAGACTTGTGCGCATTATTAATTGTAAAATTAATAGCTGTTATAAAATCAAACTGTTTTTGCATTCCAATAATATCTGACTCTGAATTTGGATTTGCCAAAATATTAAACTCCTTTTTATAAACTTCGCCATCAATACTCAAAACTACTTTATAGACTCCCGGAACAGCTCGAGGAGCTTCCAGGCTTGCCCACCATAATATCATCCCATCAAATTTCTCTGCGGATTCTCCTCGAGTGTTCCAAACATAGGTGTTTGATCCCTCGATAACTTTAAAATTATCGTTTTTATTTCGAGTGTTCAGGGTTTTAATTGTGTCGTTTTTTGAGTTTAAGTAACTCAATTTTATTTCTTTGTCATTTGGGTTTTTAACATAAAAATGTGTGATAGCTCCTGATGGGTGGTTAGTCCCTTTTGTTAGTGATGTAGTGTAAGAACCCCCTCGCATTCGGTAAGTATCTTTAGGTTTAAATAATACATTTTCTTCTCCTTTTATTTTAGATGCCTGATGAAGAATACTCAAATCATCAAGAATCCATAGGCTTCGTCCCTGTGTTGCAACCACTAAATTATTATTCTTGATTGCTAAATCTGTTATTGGAACAATTGGTAAATTAAGTTGGAGAGGTTGCCAATTTGATCCTTCGTTATTAGAGTAATAAAGTCCTGTTTCAGTTCCTGTATATAAAAACCCTTCTTTTTCTGGATCTTCTCTTAAAACTCTGGTGAAATGTTCACTTGGAATTCCGTTAGTAATTTTTTTCCAAGTTTTTCCGTAATCTTTAGTTTTATACAAATAAGGTGTAAAATCCCCTGTTTTATACTTTGTTCCTGCTATATAACAAGTCCCTTCATCGTAATTTGAAGGCTCAATACTATTAATCATCATCCAATCTGGCATTCCTTTAGGAGTGACATTCTCCCAGATTTCACCACCATCTTTTGAGAGATGTACCAGTCCATCATCTGAGCCTACCCATAACAATCCTTCTTTTAAAGGTGATTCTGCTGCTGCAAAAATAGTACAGTAATATTCTACAGAAGTGTTGTCTTGAGTGATGGGACCACCAGAGGATTTTAGCTTTGTGGAATCATTTCTTGTAAGGTCTGGACTTATAACTTTCCACCGGTGCCCTTCATTCTCAGAGACATGTACATGGTTTGAAAAAGTATATAATTTTTTAGGATTATGTTTTGAAAAAAACATTGGAAAATTCCATTGAAAACGATATTTCATTTCCTCAGCACCGTGCCCCATCGGATTGTCTGGCCAAACACTTACACTTCGAAGCGTTTTTGTTTGATGATTATATCTTGTTAAAAACCCATCATAACTTCCCCCATACACGATATCGTTGTTCGTTGGGTCGATGGTTATATGTGCGCTCTCACCACCTGCTGTTTCTTCCCAATCATCTTCACTAATGCTCCAATTTTCATTTCTGTGAGAAATTCGTATGGTGGAATTATCTTGTTGTGCAGCGTAAATTCTATAAGGAAATGCATCGTCTGTAGTAACACGGTAAAATTGAGCTGTAGGTTGATTGTGATAAGTACTCCAGGTCTCACCGCCATCATAGGTTATTTGGGCGCCACCATCGTCACCCATAATCATTCTTTTTGGATTTTCAGGAGCTATCCATAAATCGTGATGGTCTCCATGAGGTGCGTTATGAGTACTATAAGTCTCACCTCCATCAATACTTTTATGATATCTTACGTTTAAAACATAAACCACTTCAACATCTTGAGGGTCTGCATAAATTCTAGAATAATACCAAGCTCTTTGCCTTAATTTACGTTCGCTATTTATATAGGTCCAAGTTGATCCTCCATCTATACTTTTATAAACTCCCCCCTTATCTTTATTTTCGACAATTGCCCAAACAACATCGTTATTTACTGATGAAACAGCCACTCCTATGTTCCCTAAAATTCCTTCTGCAAAACCTTCGTTTTTTGAAATTTCTTTCCAAGTTTCGCCACTATCAACACTTTTCCATAGTGCGGACCCCTCTCCGCCACTACTTAAACTATAAGGAGTTCTTCTAATATTCCAAGTGGAGGCATACAAAATTCTTGGATTGGACGGATCCATAATTAAATCTACGGCACCTGCGTTTTCATTAACGAATAACTTTCTATTCCAAGTTTTACCTCCGTCTGTGCTTTTGTAAATCCCTCTTTCCGAACTTGGCTTATAGATGTTTCCTAAAACAGCAGCATAAACAGTTTGATGGTCTCTTGGATGAACAACTAATCTAGGAATGTGACGGCTATTTTCTAAACCTACAGACTCCCATGATTTTCCTGCGTTTTCTGTTTTCCATACTCCATATCCAGAGGAAACATTCCCTCTAACAGTTGATTCTCCACCTCCAACATATATTACATTGGAATCATCTTCACTAACAGCTATTGAGCCGATAGAGCCTCCAAAAAATCCATCTGAAATATTTTTCCACTGACGACCTCCATCTTCGGTTTTCCAGACACCGCCTCCTGTTGCACCAAAATAAAATAGATTAGGATTATCTGAAACACCTGCAACTGCTGCACTTCTTCCACCACGAAAAGGTCCTAAAAGACGGTATTCTAAAGAACTAAAATAAGTTTCGTTATTAGATTGTGAAAAGATCGTTTCAGATTGAAATCCGAATATAAAAAAAATAAATACCCAAAATAATTTAAAAGATGTTCTACTCATAACTGCAAATAAATTTATTAAATATATGGAATTTTATATCTTCTAAGTAATTTGACACTTCTATCTAAAAACTAAACGTCGTAATCAACGGGTTTGATAATGTTTAAGTCCTTATTTTCATAAGGAGTTTTACCTAAAATATATTCAATAGCTTCGATTCTTGCCTTTGTTTTTTTGTTAGCCTTAATAACCTTCCAAGGAGCAATTGAAGTATTCGTTTTTTCAAACATACTGTCCTTATAATCTGTGTAGTCATCCCAAAGTTCTAAAGCTTTTTGATCGACGGCACTAAATTTCCATTTTTTAATTGGACTTTCGATGATGTCTTTAAATCGTTTTTCTTGTTCATTTTTAGAAATCGAAAAATATAATTTTATTAAACGAACACCTGATTCGGTAATCATTCTCTCGAAATCATTCACTTGATTCATGAATGTTTGATACTCATTTTGAGTACAAAAATCATTTACAGGTTCTACAATTGCTCTATTATACCAGCTTCTGTCAAAAAAAATCATCGTTCCTTCCTTTGGCAATAAGTTAATATAGCGCTGAAAATACCATTGGCCTCTTTCTTCCTCCGTTGGTTTGGGTAAGGCGACTACTTTAAACTCTCTTGGATTTAAGTGTTCGGTGACTCTTCGAATAGCTCCACCCTTACCTGCGGCATCTCTCCCTTCGAAAACAAAGACTATTTTTTCATTATTTTTTTTAACCCATTTTTGAAGTTTTATCAATTCTTCTTGCAATTGCTTTAATCTATTTTCATAACGCATGTATTTCAAAGCTCTTGTTATATTGACCTTATCTTTTGATAACAACAACTTTAAGCCCCTTTTTTTATTTAAAAGCTTGATATCTTTCTCTGTAAATTTATCCTTCATTTTTATCGCGTTTTTTTGAGGTCCTATGATAGCGTTGCACAATATTTGGGTCAGGCAAGAGTGTCACTCCTGAACTACCTTTACCATCATAATCAAATCTTGAAAGCACATGTCTCAAACTTTCTAATCGAGCTTCTTTTTTGTTGTTTGTTTTAATGATTATCCAAGGACTAAAAGTAGTGTGCGTATGAGTAAACATCTGGTCTTTATAATGTGTGTAGTCATCCCATTTATTTTGCCCTTCCTCATCAACTGGACTGAATTTCCACTTTTTTAACGGACTTTCAAGTCGAGATTCAAATCTTCTTAACTGCTCGTCTTTGGTGACTGAAAACCAAAATTTAATTAATATAATTCCGTCCTCATAAAGCATATGTTCAAATTCAGGGACTTGAATCATAAATTTATTATACTGTGCTTTGTCACAAAAACCCATGACCGGCTCAACTACGGCTCTATTATACCAGCTTCTATCAAAAAAAACAAGCTCACCGGGATTGGGCATTTCTTTTATATATCTTCTAAAGTACCATTGTCCTTGTTCTATTTCTGTAGGTTTGCTTAAAGCGACAACTCGCCTTGCCCTAGGGTTTAAATGTTCGGTCATTCTTCTAATAGCGCCTCCTTTTCCTGCTGCATCTCTACCTTCAAATATGACACAAACTCTTTTTTTATTTTTAGTTACCCATTCTTGAAAATTTACCAATTCGGATTGTAACTTATAGAGTTGATCCTCGTATTCTAAATCGTATAAAATTTTCTCTAGCTTAGCAGATGAGCTAGTAGACTTTATTAATTTTAAGAATTGTTTTTTAGTAATATCTCCATTTTCAAGAGATTTAAAATTATCAATTGTTAACATAAGCTATTCTTGTCGATTGTAAATGTCTGAATTTTTTAACAAATAAAAACTCAGATGGCTTTTTATTTAAAGAAATACTATTGTAGCATAAATTAAAATTGTTTTTTAATTTTTATTATCTTTATAATTCCTCCCCAATTGTAACTAATCAACTATGTTAAAAAAAATTAAACTAGAAAACATACTTTTTCTAGACATTGAAACAGTTCCTTTATTTGCTGAATATTCTAAACTCGATGAAACTGAAAAAATACTATGGGAGCAAAAAACCAATTATCAAAGAAAAGACGAATTTACACCTGAAGAATTTTATGATAGAGCAGGTATTTGGGCAGAATTTGGAAAAATAGTCTGTATATCAGTTGGACATTTTGTTTTTACAGGAGATATTCGAAATTTTAGAGTAAAATCTTTTTTTGGAGAAGAAAAGGATATTCTAAATGACTTTAAAAACTTACTAGAAACACACTTTAGCAAACCTTATCATTTATTGTGTGCTCATAATGGAAAGGAATTTGATTTTCCTTTTATAGCAAGAAGAATGATTATCAATCACATTGATATTCCATTTAAACTAAATTTATTTGGAAAAAAACCTTGGGAGGTTCCACATTTAGATACACTTGAACTATGGAAATTTGGTGATTATAAAACCTATACTTCCTTAAAATTAATGACTCATATTTTAGGTGTTCCATCTCCAAAAGATGATATTGATGGTAGTGAAGTGCGGGATGTTTTTTATAAAGATCAAGATATTGATCGTATTATTAGGTACTGTGAAAAAGACACTATAGCCGTTGCTCAAATTATATTGAGACTTCGAAATGAAGAATTACTAGTAGATGATGAAATACTTACGGTTTAATGTCTTTTAGCTTCAATTGTAAGCTAATAGTTCCGTTCCATTCATTTTCATCAATACAATAAGCAGCTTTAAATGGTTTCTTATTTTTAATGAGTTCTATATGTTCTCCCAATCCAAAACCAATACCTACAATTTTACCTTTTCCATGTTGGGTTACAGTAAACCTTAAGTGCGTTTTATCTTCTCCTACTTGCTTTCCATATCCTGTATCTTGAATATCTTCAGACATAAAAACGGGTGTCATATTTCCAGGGCCAAAAGGTGCAAACTGACTTAAAATCCTATAAAATTTGGGAGTGATATCCGAAAGACTAATTTGTGAATCGATACTAATTTCAGGTATGAGCATTTTTGGGTCGATAGTTTCTTCAACTACCTTTTCAAACTGGACTTTAAAGCCTTTATAATTTTCTGGTTTTAGCGTTAAGCCGGCAGCATATTTATGGCCTCCAAATTGTTCTATATATTCTGAACATTTTTCCAACGCATTNNTATACATCAAAACCTTTTACACTTCTAGCTGAAGCTGCTAGCATTTCACCACTTTTTGTAAAAACCAAAGTAGGGCGGTAATAGGTTTCTATAAGTCTAGAAGCTACAATACCTATAACCCCTTTATGCCAATTCTCATCATAAACTACTGAGGTGAATCTATCTTGTTCCTTATTTTCTTCTATTTGAGCAAGTGCTTCAATGGTAATTCGTTTATCTGCATCTCGTCGATCGGTATTGTAAGTATCTATATCAATGGCATATTCAGCTGCTAAATTAATATCCGTTTCGCATAGTAANNTTTTCTTTTTTTACTTGCTTTAAAATAGCTTCAAATCCTGGACGTGGATTTTCATTTATAACTTTTAACCCATGATAAGCAAGTATTCTATTCTCTCCTACTATGGGTACAATATCTGCTCCAATGGCGGTTGCAACTAAATCTAAATACAGAATTAAATCATTAATGGTTTCTCCTTTTTTGGACGCCAAAGCTTGTATAAGTTTAAAGCCTACTCCACAACCACATAATTCTTTAAAAGGATAATCACAGTCTTCTTGTTTAGGATCTAAAACTGCCTTTGCTTTCGGAATTTCAGCTCCCGGTCTATGATGATCACAAATAACAAAATCAACTCCTTTTTTTGAAGCGTAAGCTACTTTATCGATGGCTTTAATACCACAATCTAAAGCAATGATTAAACTAAAATTATTGTCTTCAGCATAATCAATTCCTTTATAAGATATACCATAACCCTCATCATATCTGTCTGGAATGTAAGTAGCGACATTTGGATAAAATGACAACAAATAAGAAGACATTAAGGCAACACTTGTGGTACCATCTACATCGTAATCTCCATACACTAAAATGTTTTCTTGATTTTCAATAGCTTCTTCAATTCTTGAAACCGCTTTTTCCATATCCTTCATTAAAAAAGGATCATGCAAGTCGTTTAAATCGGGTCTAAAAAAGTTTTTAGCTTCTTCAAAAGTTTCAATTCCTCTTTGTGCTAATAAAAAGGAAGTAGTCGAATCGACTGCTAATTCCTTAGATAAACGAGCAACTTTACTTGGATCTGGTTTTGGTTTAATTGTCCAACGCATAAAAGCACTAAATTAAAATTACAAAAGGGAAGTTATAGGTAAAGGTAACTAGAAAAATACGATTTTCTATATGATTTCAAAATTATGCCTATGAGTATGATCCTAATCCTTTAAATGAATATTGATACTAATATCAGCAAAAGCTCTAAACATTTTTATGACTCCACAATATCGTTCTTCAGAAAGTGTAACCGCTTTTTTAATTTTTTCTTCGTTTAAATCTGTCCCAGTGAAGTAATAATCAATACTTACTCTACCATAATATTTAGGATGCTCTTCGGTTAGTTCCCCATTTACCACTATATTAAAATTATCTAAGTCAACTCGCATTTTTTTTAATAAAGATATAACGTCTAAAGCAGTACATCCCGCTAAAGATGAAAGCATTAACGCTTTTGGGTTTAACCCTTGATTAGTTCCTCCAAAATTAGAATCGGGTTCCATCATCACATAGTTCCCGTGAGGATTATCTGATTCTAAAAGAACGTTATTTATCCAAGTAGTCGTAATTGTATGATTTGCCATATTTTGATAAGATTAAAAAGCAAAATTACAATTAACAAATAGGCTAAATAATGATTTTTGTTAGGTTTAGCTTAGAGATAGTCCCTTTTAATGGAAAATTGTCGGTTAACTTTTACCACCAACTACAATCACAATTTCTCCTTTGGGTGGCTTTGTAGTATAATAATTCAATACTTCTTGTGCGGTTCCTCGTATCGTTTCTTCATGAATTTTAGTGATTTCTCTTGACACGGACATAGGCCTTTCCGTACCAAAATATTCAACGAAATGACTAAGTGTTTTGATTAGTTTATGAGGAGATTCGTAAAAAATCATAGTTCTAGTTTCTTCAGCCAATAATTTTAGCCTCGTTTGCCTCCCTTTTTTTACTGGTAAAAAACCTTCAAACACAAATTTATCGTTTGGTAAACCACTATTTACCAATGCAGGGACAAATGCTGTAGCTCCTGGCAGACAGTCTACTTCAATTTGAGCTTCGACACATGCTCTAGTTAACAAAAATCCTGGATCACTTATAGCTGGGGTACCAGCATCACTAATTAAAGCTACTGTTTCTCCATTCGAAATTCTTTTTACTATATGACCTACTGTTTTATGTTCATTATGCATATGATGAGATTGCATGGGTGTGGTAATCTCATAATACTTTAACAATTTCCCACTTGTTCGGGTGTCTTCGGCAAGAATAAAGTCTACTTCTTTTAAAACTTCTATTGCTCTAAAAGTAATATCCTTTAAGTTTCCTATTGGTGTTGGAACTAAATAAAGTTTCCCCATTTTTAGTTAAAACGTTTTTCGATAATTGATAAAAAACGGTCTACATATTCTTCTTTACCTTCCCAATTATTGTAATCTGGTTTAATGTTGTTTTCAACAAAAGAAACTGACTCTTGAAATGTAGTCATAGAATTTATCTGAGATAAAACTCTCGTATAATCATCTGTACTACCATCAAATAATTGTTTTATAAAGGCTATTCGATCATTTAATCCAATAGGAAGGCCTAAATTGACTTTATCATTGATCGACTTTGGTTTTTCCTCAGTTGTTATCTTTTGTTTTCTTTCAAAAACAGGGTTTTCTGTGTAAGATGCGGCAAATTCCTCTAAATCACTGTTATAAGTTTCTTTTAATGGTATAATTTCTTTTAATAATTCTTCAATAGCCTCCTCGTTTTCATTGGGCATATTGGCAACTATATCTTTAATTTTTTCGGTTAAGGGTTCTACTAATTCTTCTTTATGAGGGCTTTGCGGAACGGGATCTGGCTCTTTAAACCAGTTTTGTTCTCTATACGTTTTGGAGTCTGTTGCAGATCTTTCTGGTTTTTCAAATTCGGTTTCAACACTAGATTCTAAGAATTCTAAAATTGTTAGCTTTTCATAAAGCTGAATTAATGAGTTTTTTAATTTGGTAATGTCGATCTCATTTTCTGAGTTAACAATACTCTGAGCTATTGCATTTATTTGGGAAAGGACTTTCTTCTTCATAACTTATTAAAATAAAGCAAATTTTCTATTTTGTTTTTATAAATTTACACAACCTTTATGTAAACGTCAAAGAATTTAGTTTTAGTTTAAAAAAAATTTATGTTTCTCGAAAATACGGTAAATCAAAAAGAAAAATTTGGATGGATTGAAGTCATTGCTGGTTCAATGTTTTCAGGTAAAACAGAGGAATTAATAAGACGTTTAAAACGCGCAAAGTTTGCCAAGCAAAAAGTTGAAATTTTTAAACCTGCTATTGACACCCGTTATGATGACAAAAGAGTAATGTCTCATGATAGTAACGAAATCCAATCTACACCCGTTCCAGCAGCCGCTAACATTCCTATTTTAGCTGATAATTGTGATGTGGTTGGTATTGATGAAGCTCAATTTTTCGATGACGAAATCGTAAAAGTATGTAACGATTTAGCTAATAGAGGCGTTCGAGTAATTGTTGCGGGATTAGATATGGATTTTAAAGGAAATCCTTTTGGTCCTATGCCAGCGCTTATGGCAACTGCTGAATATGTTACAAAAGTTCATGCGGTTTGCACGCGTACTGGAAATCTTGCAAATTATAGTTACCGGAAGGCTAAGAGTGATGAATTGGTCTTGTTGGGGGAAGTGGACGAATACGAGCCCCTAAGCAGGTCTGCTTACTATAAATTAATGTTGCGAGAAAAGGTTAAAAACATCAATGTTCAAGAGCCTGAAGATATTTCTAAAAAAAAGGAAGCCTAAGGGATGCCAAAAACTACTGAAACAATTTTAGAGATAAATCTTACCGCCCTAGGGAATAATTATCGTTATTTAAAATCTAAATTAAATGATGACACAAAATTTTTAGGGGTTGTCAAAGCATTTGCTTACGGAAGTGATGCTATTGTTGTTGCCAAAGAATTAGAGGTTTTAGGTATTGATTATTTCGCGGTTGCTTATGTTAACGAAGGGGTCAACCTAAGAAATGCAGGTATTAAAACTCCTATATTAGTGTTGCATCCTCAGCTTGAAAATTTTGAAACACTCATCGATCGATGCTTAGAGCCAAGTTTATATAGCGGAAGAGCACTAAATCATTTTATAAAAATTGCTGCAGAAAAGAAACAATCTAACTATCCTGTTCATTTAAAATTTAACACTGGTTTAAATCGATTGGGATTTCATGAACGTGAGGTAGATAAGATTTTTTCTGTGTTAAATACAACAACATCTATAAAGGTTGCTTCGATATTCTCTCACCTAGCGGTTAGCGAAGATTTAAAGGAAAAAGATTTTTCAGAAACTCAAATTAATTTATTTATATCAATTTCTAGAAATCTATCTACAAAAATTAACCAGCAACCTAAATTACATATGTGTAACACTTCTGGATTGTTAAATTTTCCTGAGGCACAATTTGATATGGTCAGGTGTGGTATTGGCTTGTATGGCTTTAGTAATATCATAAAAGAGCAGAAAAATTTTACTCCAGTCGCCACCTTAAAAACCGTTATATCGCAAATTCATCATATAAACGGTGGTGAAAGTATTGGATATAATAGGTCCTTTAAAAGTACCAACCCTATAATTACTGCCACTTTACCCATTGGTCACGCTGATGGCATTAGTAGGTCTTATGGGAATGGAAAAGGATGGGTATGGGTTCATGGTAAAAAAGCTCCTATAATTGGAAATGTTTGTATGGATATGATAATGGTAAATGTAACAGGAATCGATTGCAAAGAAGGAGACGAAGTAATTGTATTTGGAGCAGAAAATAGTATAGAAAACCTTACGGATAACATCAACTCCATTTCATACGAATTTTTAACAGCTATCTCACAAAGAGTAAAACGAGTTATAACTAGAAAATAGTCGTTGAGTAAAATCTTTTTTTCACTATTAAAAAAGTTTAGACGTCAATGCCTTATTTTTGCAGTTGTATAATCTGAGAGACAAAGCTTTCAAGTAAACACCTATATGAAACTAGCAGTTATTGGTGCTACCGGGATGGTAGGAACCATTATGATAAAATTATTAGAAGAGCGAAAATTTCCAATTACAGAACTATTGGTAGTTGCCTCAAAAAATTCTATCGGAAACCCGGTTCACTATCAGGGTNNGTACTATCAAAATAATTGGATTGGAAGAGGCGGTTTTAAAAAAGCCTGAAATTGCTATATTCTCTGCTGGAAGTACCGTCTCTTTAGAATGGGCTCCTAAGTTTGCCGAGTTAGGAACTGTAGTGATTGATAATTCTTCGGCCTGGAGAATGGATGTAACAAAAAAATTAATAGTTCCAGAAATTAATGCCTCCGTTCTAACCAAAGAGGACAAAATCATTGCCAACCCAAACTGCTCCACGATTCAATTAGTAATGGCATTAGCTCCGTTACATAATAAATATAAAATGAAACGTGT
>ENA-UZWU01007941-UZWU01007941.1-metagenome-genome-assembly--contig:-Day-4--1m-contig-7941_pt1 | contig 43075 bp, 50 predicted proteins | sample MGYA00260345_ERZ794905 | MGnify/ENA metagenome assembly ERZ794905
GTGCTATCGAAGCTCACTGGAGATGCGCGCCTTTTCTACACGATCGCTTTTGAAACAGGAATGCGAACCGGAGAGATACTTGGTTTGAGCTGGGAAGATATAACCAATGACACGATTACCCTTACTCGCGCGATAGTCAGGCGAAGGCTCTCAGGATTAAAGAATTCGCAAGTCAGGTCGGTCTTTATAGCGCCGCAATTAAAGCAGGTGCTTATGGACAATCCAGGCAGGTTCGCTGGAGGGTATGTTTTCAAGAACACACTTGGCGGCCCACACTTAGACGCAGACCCATTCACCGCTGCGTGGAAAGAGTCTTTGAAGAAATGCCGGATGACCTATAGAAGAGGCTACACTTGCCGCCATACTCGCGCATCAGAGATGCTCATGGCTGGAGTCGAACCCGCCTTTGCTGCTAAACAGTTAGGGCATACCACCGAGATGTTCTTAAACATCTACGCCGACTGGGTGTCTGGTGTGAAGGATAAAGACCAGGTTAATCTGTTAGCTCAGATCTGATTTCTCAAAACACGATTTTAACTACGTTAAGAATCCATCCCACAGAACTCATGATAGCCTCTAAAAAAGAGGAAAATCTGTGCGAATTACGGCTAATTTACGGCTAATTGCGCTGCTTTGATCGCAGCGTATTGATTCGTATGGAGAAATATGGCGGACCGGACGGGACTCGAACCCGTTTCGTAACTGACATGGCGTAACATAGACCTCCATGAGCCGTGGCTTTCCGGCGTGTAACGTCACCCAACGACATAGAGCGACATAAAATTACGGCTAAAATTTACGGCTAAAATTTACGGCAGTCTCACACTAAGCAAGCGGCCACCAAAAGCACTACCGCACCCAGAGTAAAGAACCCAGCCTGGGCCTCGCTCATAGTCTGAACTCTCCATCTCACAAACTTTCCTATACTCTTAATCATCTCAAGCTCCTTTAGTGTAGCCCATTAGCTGGGCATTAGCTGATAGCCCTATTGCTTCTCAGCTCTGCGTGACAAGTGGTTTCGATACTTGATATAGAACCGATCTATCTCATCATCCATTTTCTCTCGAAGCTCTAAGAGCTTATCGTCGCGATCCCTGGCTGAAAGCCTCTTACTGTCTCGCGCCCTATCTTCCTGTTCACGAAGTCTGGCAAGGCGCTTGTCTACGCCTAGAGTGCTCCTATATAGAAGGTGTAGGCCGTTGTGCTTTGCGACCGCCTCTCTCTTGTTGTCAGAATCCCTATACTCAGTGCGAGCGTTAGTAATTTCCTGCCTGATATCGTAGTAATTAGATCGATCCGAGAAATCACTCGTATCTCTTCCGACCAGCTTATTGATGAAAGGCACAGTGGCCGCAGTGTTCTCTCGACCAGAGAAGTAACGGTTAGCCGCTTCAGCTACGCCCGTTCCGGTACGGTAAATACCACCCAGGGAATACTCAAGCAAATGCTCAAGCGTGTCAGGGCTTACATCGGTGCTTATATCCAGAACGTCGGCGTCGAACATAAAGCCAAGCGGATCGACAGAGCCAGACTTATAAGAAGATCCATTCCCAACGGTGTCATTCATAAACTGAGCAATCGCAATATACGGGCCTTTTGTTGTTGACCAGTAATTATGCGAAGCGGCCATCTGCGCTCCGTAAGGGTTTGGCTCTCTGACAATATCGCCGCCGAAGAAATTAGTATTGGTAACCAGCTCTGCCGCAGGGACGGCAATTGATGGCGTAGCTGAGATAAACATTCTCTCGCCCAAAGTATCCGCTGAATGCAATGCCATTGGACTGAATGCAGTAATAAAGCTCTCAAGTGCCTGAGACATTAGCTTCGGCTTACGCCTAGCACTTCCATATACTGAGCCCTCGAGAACGTCGCCCAGGTTATAGAAGAAGTTATAGCCGTAAGGTAGAGGGAACTTATAGTATTCTCCGCTGCCGTCAGGCTTCATGAATACGATGTTGCGCTCCCTGATAGCTGGCGAAACTTTATCCCAGTAGGCTTCACCGTCATCATCTTCCCCGCCAACAAGACGGTTCAGATTCGCAAGCATCGCCGCACTAACAATAATTCCTCCGGCTACTTTTTGCGCGGTGTTCACTTTCCTTTGCAGCTTCCAATCACCTTTGCTGTCGACCTGGAACGGACTCATGGTTGCTGAGAATTGAGCCAATCCTTGAACCGCCGCATTAAAGAACATATAAGCAGAGTTTAATACTTGCCCGTGATCTCCTTTGCGATTGAAATTGACTGTTAGATTCTTAGCTAGAGAAGAAGCTTTCTTTGGGCTTAGCCCGACCTTCCTAGCCTCGACATAAGTGCTCAATCGAATACCGTTCTCAACTGAGGTGTTATAGTCGGTTACGAAGTCGAGGATATTCTTACCGACCTCTTTCACCTTCTTGCCAACGCCAGCTTCTTTGAGTCTCCCGTTTAAGTCTTTGGCAATTTTATCTAGATCAGGACTATCAAAGAATCCTGTCTTACCGCCAGTCTCCATGAACTCTTGGTAATAAGCCTGGTAATCATTGCCTGCCTTTGGTTGTGTCCTTTTGTTTCGATGATAGTCAGCAATCGCAGCAACAGCGCCGCCGACGTTCTTTAAGTTTACAGCTCTCGCCGCCAACTCTTCCCCTTCGATGCGCCCACCTTCTTTAGACTGTTCTGCTAGAATATTTATGCCAGCAGCCTGTATGTCTCTTAAGAAGTTTGTAATGACAAATTGTGGGTTAGCGGCAGTGTTTACAAAAGAAAGCCAGCGAGTAGCTGCGCCCATCGCATTGATAAGCACACCCTGAGCCTGGGGGCCAACTTTACGCATTGTATCGAGGATTCTTTGGTCTTCGATTCTAATATAATAAGCTTTTCCGTCGCGCTTAACACCGAAATAACGATCATCACGCGCCATGTCCACTGGGCCAGTAACAACCTTTTTAGCTTGTGCGTTCCAGGTGTCCTTTGTGTCAGGGTTATCTGCGGTAAAGACCTGCCAGAACATCGAGTCAGGATTGTTTTCCGCGAGCTTAAGAAGCGACTGCCCAACTTCGTTCTTGCGATTACGAATCGTCTTTTCAGTAAGATCGGCCATCACCTGCACCAAGGGGCTGTCAGCCTTAGATCTTCTGCCTAAAGCGCGCCGACTTTCTTTGCCTTGTATCTCGTAGCCTTTCCCTGTGCGTATAGCGAATCCTTTGTCATTAAGCTCATTATCAGCAAATCCTTTCAGCGGTACATAGAATTGATACTTAGAATCCCATGAGCTAACTTCCTCTTCGCTAATCAAGCCGCCATTAACCAACAGCTCTCGCGTCAGCGTGGTCATCTCATACACGCGACCCGCAAGTCTCTCGAGGTTTGCTAGTTTCTGAGGATCCTCTGCGACAGACGCAAGATGTTCGTTTGCTTCCCTGGTTGTTAAGCCAGAGCCGCCATCTGGGAGCGCCGGATTAATCTTCGCAACTTCTCTGTTTCTCTCTGGCGCGTGTTTCGCCATTAAGAAATCATCGAGTTCTTTCATAGAAATGCCGGAGGACTCCATGTCCTTCACTAATGGCTCAACAAACTCTAGCTCGATTTGCCTGAGATCCTCTTCGGTCTTGCCGTAGAACATCTCTTCCGCAAGGTAGGCATCCTCTTCTTCAAAAAGGCCGCGACCTCTTGTCTCTTCGATGCTTTGTTGCAGGCGCTTAATAGGCAGGAATTTATCCTGTAATCCCTGGATGAACCTATCTGCAATCTTTGTCTCACCCTTCTTTGGTATGCGAATGCTTCCCTCTTCAGGACGCAAACTAAACATAGGCAAGCCGTCGTACTCGATTTGCTCTTTCAGCTCCGGCGTTAATTCGTAACTCCAGAATCCATCGGTCGTGTCCTCTTCAAAACCAGCTAAATCCACGGATTGCGCGGTTTGGCCCGTAATCTTTTCCATAATTTTGCGAAACTTTTTGTTATAGATGGCCTCGTAATCAAAGTTCTCGCTCCACCTATTCTGAACTCGATCGGCCTTAGAGAATGCGATTGCATCTTTGTTTTCGCTTACTGCCTGAATCACTGCGCGCTTAGCAGCCAGCTCGAGGTAGCGATCATCCCTAAATGGAGAGTTAGGTGGAGTGGATTCCGCGTCAAACATTTCTTTGCGCGCAGCTGTTTTGCTGGCATCAGCAGCGTCATAGCCTTCTTTTTCGATTTTATATTTCTCGACAGCCTCTAGGTTGTCGCCAAATAATTCATCTTGAAGCCCGAGTCTAAGAATATCACTTCTTCTGACTCCTTCGCGGAAAGACTCAGAATTTAAGTCGCCCCACCAAGCAACGGGCAGCAAGCTCCTAACTGTAGCATCAAGAACTAAGTCGCTCTCACCTCTCTCGAACGCCTCCTTTCGTCTGCGTCCAGCCTCTAAAACCTCAGGAGTGAAAAGACTTCTTGCTTCACTTATTTCTTCTGGCGTAAGTGGATTTAAGCCAACGCTTTCTCCACCATCCGCAATCTCTCGCTGTAAATCTTCTTGAGAAAACCAAAGCTCTGGAATAGCGCCAGGAGAAAATGCTTCTAAGAATTTATTATTGTTATACTCCCTCGTTTGCCCCTCATCATAGATAGATGCAATCTTTTCAAAACCTTTCTTAGAGAATATATTTTTGTTTTTATATTGTAGATAAGTTTCAACATCTTGCCCTCTGATCGCAGCCCTCATTCCAGGGGCTGAATTTTTCAGCGCAGCAGCATCACGGATTTCTTCGAAGGTTTGCGACTTCTTTTTTGCGAGGTCTTGTAACTTTCTATCAGCCTTATCTAAAGCATCTCGCGCGTCAGCAACTGCGGCAGCATCATACGTGCCACCCTGTTTGCGTATGTCGTTATGCCAGTCTGACTGAAGCTCCTCGATGACATAGACTTCACCGAAAGGCCAAGTCCTATCTGTAACGAGTGTATGATAAAGAACATTGGACTCGTCCCAATGGCCTCCTTCAAATTCTTTATCATTTGACTCCAACGAGTTATTTTCCAGCTGCTGTCTTATCTCCCTATAGTTATTTATCGCGCCCATGTCTTCATTCGAATTTTGACCTATACCAAGATAGTCAAAGAATCGAGTGTCGCCGTTATCGCTTAACTCACCCTCGTCGTAAAGGTGCATCTGAGCCTGTACCTTGGCCTCGTCAAGATCATATATCTCTTCGGCATTTACTCTCCTGCCAGAATCATCAGTAATCGAGAAACCAGTATCAGGGGATCCTTCTATTCGTATTACTTCACCTGCATTGTAGAAGCCATCAACCCGTACATACGGGTCTGAATCAAGATAAACATCTCTCGCAAGATCTCGTGCGACTTCATTAAACTCATACTCAAAGCTACCTTGTATAGCGTCCCATAAACTTTCATTTTGTTTTTCAAACGCTAGGGCTACGGAGGCAGCTAAGGGCGCATATCTTGCAGCGTCATTTTCTGGCTGCTCGAGATTAGATGGATTAATACCCTTGCTTTCAAGCATCTCATTGAGCTTTTCTGGATTATCTCTAAATACCTTATCTAACGCTTGTGATGCGTTGTATTCATCCCATTGCTCTCTTGAAGCCTCATAAATAATATCGTCGGTTAAATACTGATAATAATCAGGGTCATCTAACACCTCGGACTCACCCCAATTCAGGCCGTCGCTGCGCTTATTTGTGCCATCAACACCTTCTTCAGTAAATTCTGGAGCAGCATCTCTTAAATACGCGATGACTTCCTCTTGCGTATACCTGCGAGGTTTGGCGTTCTCAAAATCTGCCATAGTCGCTTGTGGTTGAGGCTCAGTTAAGAATTCTTCCAGCCTCGTAAACTGAAGCTCATCCTTCTTTATGCCCCTACCTTTAAGGAAACTTAGGATCTGGTCGCCGCGTACAGAGGCATCTGGGTTTTTCTTCGAGGCTTTGAATATCTTATTGCCTTCATCGAGGATTGTTTGCTCCGCATTACTGTACAAACCCTGGTCATTCTTTTGCGCGCGCGCTTTTCTCTGCGCGAGGCTGAACGCTGTATCGCTTCTGTCAGTGCTGTTTGCAAAGTAGTTCTCTCGCGCCCGTCTTGCCATTAAGGCAATATCACTGGCCCTAGTCTTAGACAGATTGACGTATCCATTCTTAGCTAGCCAGGCACGAATAGCACCGATCAGCTCTTGAATCCTAAGCTTGATTCCTTTCGAGCCTTTCTGTCCTGTGAACGCGAGCATTTCATCAAGAAGAATCGCATTCCTGCGGTCAACAGATCCCCCTTCTTTTTCTAACGAATCCTTATAAGGCTGAAGGTCAGCCTCGATGCCCAGGTCTATCAGCGTTTGCTCAAGTCCTTCACGGCCACCCATCGAGGCGAAGAGCTTGTTCAGCGCAGTATTAACGCCCCTATCGCCCAACATATCCCTGAAGCCGCCATGTGTTGCTTCATGCAGCAGGACTTCCTCAAAGTCGTTCTTACCCTTTATCTGATCTCGAACAACGTATATGCTGCCCCTATGAAAAACACCCCTAACCTCGGAAGGCCGCGTTCCCATATTCTCAGCGCGATCGCGAATGTCTTGAGGAAGATCGGTATAACTTGGAACCACAAGAACACTCTCACTGTCGTTCCTGTCTTTCCCAGTGACTCTCTTGAAGACCGTATCGAGTTCTTTGTCAGTAACGCTGACCCTGTTCCTGGTCGCCCCCCTACGGAGGGAGAAAGCAGTGTCTGAATCGTCGTAGTTTTCTGCGATCTCCTCTTCTAGTGCCGCCTTTGCCGCATCAACATCTAAGTTCGCGTAGTAATCGTCGGCCACAGCATAGTCTATATCTTGAAAGCTCATACCTACGCGCACAGCTTTCTCTAATACCGCTGGATCCATCATGTCGAACGTGTTTTGCACTGTCATGACTGGATGATCTATAGCGTTATTCGCCTCGAAGAAAGCGTATGCAAATCCTTCTGGTGTGACGCTTCTGGCATTCTTGGTCGCTATAGACTTGCCACCATACTGTGAGTGCATCTTCGACCCAGCGACAGGCTCAGTTGGAGCGACAGGAAGGTCTGCATTGAATCGACCCCAAAGCAGAGTCTGCTTCGTATAGTCTTCACCAAAGTGGAAAGGATCAAAGCTTAGACGCCAGGGCGGCATACCGTTCATCTTGGCTATTCTTCCGACGGGATTTTCCAGCGCCCAGACTGCGGGTTTAAAGTATTCGATGGTACGCAAGGTTTGCTGAACCACCTCTACGCTAGAGAAAGTTCTCCCGTCCTTATCTTTAGCCGAGAAATGACGAGCGCCGCTTCCCGCGAAATCAGTGCAAGGGCAAGCCGCGAGGATGGCGTGAATCTCTTTCCCATCGAAGGCAGTGAACAGGTCATTAAAGAAATCAACACTGAAATTATTAACATCACCTACATAAGCGTTTTCTTGAATATCAAATTGGTATACTTCATACCCCGCTTCAACCCAAGGCTTAGACCACTCTCCGCTCAAATCGAACAGAGAGATCACGACCTTCTCTGCGTTCTCGTTGCGAGTCTGTCGATTTTCTCCCTGCTGTCGTGCGTTGTCCTTCCAGCTCTGAATGGTTCTATCGGCTTTCTCTGGACTCATAAAGCCCTTTGCGTCAACGTAAGCGTTTACCTTCCCGCGTAGACGAACTACATCTTCGTCTTTGGGCGCTTCAAAAACACGGGTTATACGTTGGCCCTCTTCTAAAGAGTCCTCCACTTTCCTTGCTTCTTGGAGAGAAGACACAAGCTCATTGAGCTGCTCTTCACTTACGCCGCTGTCTGCTGTCCTGTTCTCTGGAGCTAAGCTGGGTTGCTCGGCTTTTTCCAGCGCAAGGTTTCTGGCTTCCTCTTCTTTTATAAGTCGCGCAGCATCTTCGGTGCGTCCAAGGCTCTCGGCAATTTGCGCAGGTGTGAAGTTAGCTGGGTCTTTACGCCAGTCGCTAATGTAGCTATCCCAGTTATCAGTAGCCCATTCGGCAACTAACCCCCTGGCTGCCCCACCCATCTTGTCGGGATCCGCAGAAGCTGATCGACGTTTCGCTTTTCGATCGGTGTCGCCTTGTGCGCCTGCTGCCTCAAGTACCTTCAGCCTTTCCGATGGCAGAGAAGACTCCCACCATTGAACAAACTCAGCACTGTTTTCTCTAAACCATGTTGCGACCTGCTCATCCCGAGCTTTTGCTTGTACATCAGGCTCAGTAACTGGGGCATCTGTTTGAGTGGGTTGTTGTGCGTCAAAGGCTTGCTGTTCTGATTCTGTGCGGAACGGGAGATCCAGCTCTCCCTTGGTCAGCCTCCTAGCAATGGTGGCTATATTATTCGCGTTAGTCTCTGTCGCTATATAATTTGATCTGGAATTTTGTGTCTTATTGATCGCCTCAGACCATCGGGCAGCATCTTTTGCATCGATCTCACCCGATTTAATGGCTTCAGAAATCTGAGTTGCACTCTCATAATTGTTGTTTTGTAAGACAAAGAGAGCCTCTCTTGCTGAGACTATTCTCTCTATCTTCTCTTGCCTTGTGCCTTTTAACTGGAAGCCTGGCTCGCGCAGTAAGTCTAGTATGTCTTTATCGCCTAGCTGATTTAATTTTGCGGTGATCCTGGCGCGCGTTGGCTCGAACCCAACATCTCGATTTGCTGCTGGCTGGATATCAGCGAACCCAAATAGGTCGCTGCTTTGAGCATTCTGTATTCGCTGACGACCAGTTTCTACAGCCGCATCCCCGCCAGACAGTGCGAAGTTTTCTCCCTCGCGATCCATTTGCTCCTGCGCGTTTAAGGCTTCAATGTCTCGGTTTTCGAGGTTAGCGATGTCGCCTTCGGTGTAGGAATCTAATGCAAAATCTTCAGGCCCAGAACGAGAAACGGAGCCATTAGGCTCCGTCTCGGTTGCTGCTGTTGAGGTATTGGGATCTAGTCCTCTGTCCTGAATTTCAGGCCGCGCCTCTCCATCACGCGCTTGGCTGCTAGCCTCTGAAACCGCTTCATCAATTCGCTGGACTCCTGTGGCCCCGCTCTCAACTCCGCGAACTCTTCCGGTGTCAATCGCTTGGCTATTTCCTCCAGCTGTTTCGGCCCCTTCCTGCGGATACGCTCCGTCCTCATTAAATGCTCCCTGAATCTCATCAAAGTAATTGATTGAATTTAGCACATCTGAATCGGTTATCCCGATAAAATCAGTGCGCCCCGCTTCCTCTGGGCTTAGCTGAGATTTATAGCTAGAGACAATGCCTTCAAGCTCGCTAAGCGACTCTTCGGCAAAGGATATGTCGCGCTTCAAAAACTCAATTTCAGCCTGCTTGTCACCTTTGTAAACAAATTCATTGTCTTGAGCAAGGATAACAGCCTCGCGTATATCCTCCATTACCTCATTTGCACCAAGGACGCTGGGCCTATTGGGGTCTTCTTGGCTGTACCAGCCGCGCTCTTGCAGAGCCTCTCTAAGCTCATCGAAGGTCATGCCGTCTTTTTTGAACAGCCTGTACGCGCCCACGCTGTTTGACTTCGGGTTGTCGAGCTTCGGCTCAAACCCGTTGCCATTAGCATCTTCAATATTAATGCCGCCCAGCTTAACGATCGTAAGCAGTAGATCGTCAGTGTCTTTGATGGTCATCGCGCGCTTAATAGGATTCTTAACTAAAACACCACTTTGATCTCTCTTTGTTTCTTCTGCGAGCCTGGCTTGTAGTGCGTTTAGTGTCGCTGTTGTTTCGCTTAATTCGCTTTCATAGGCCGCGAGCTGATCGCTAATCGATACTTCGCCTGAACCCTCTGTTACAGCTTCCAGCTCCGTAGCCTGGCTCATACGCCGCTGGTCTTCTACGTTCTGAGATATGCGATTTTGAGCAGCCTCAAAGACAGCTGGAGAGATCGTTTCATTTACGGCTTTGGTGTTAGGAAGGTTCCCTTCGAGGGCGAATCCACCCGAAGCCCTTTTAACACTCCAAACATACTCAGGTTCTCCCCTGCGGACACGAGTCATCGCAGCTTCTGCCGCCTTCTGTGTTGGGTAGGCTGCGCCGTTAGATTTTAATTTTGTAACTCGCGCAGGAAGGTTTAGTGGCTCAGTGCTGCCCTCGGCAAAAATAACGCCTTGATCCTCAAGTAATAGCGGATCTGACTCTACCTGTACCGGATCCATCATTACCTGGCGGCGACCCGCCTCCTCTTGCAAGGTAGGCATAACGCGAGCAATGATTGCATCAGATGCTTCAGTGTTACCCTCTTGAGCAAGAGCGTTTGCGCGACGCAATTGCCTTTCTGCTGCGCGCAAACGAGCGTTATCCTCATAAAGAGCATTGGCTCCATCAATGTCTCCCGCCGCATCGGCAGCGGCAAGGTCTTTTTCATTTAGGAGTATGGTGTCAGCAAGTGACTGAAGAGGGTCGTTGGTAGGGCTGCCTAATGGGGTAAGAGGCTGGCGCGCTTGTGGCTCAGATGCGGGTAGTTCGGGCGTGGCATTCCTTGCCTTAAACGCTTCAGCGGCTTCCAGGGACTGCGCAGGGGTATCCATTTCAAAGGTGGTCGTTCCGCTAGGGGTGGTGACCGTAGCCTTTGTTCCATCGACGACTATAGGATTTTCGGGGCTTGTGCCAGCAAGGTCTACTGGATCTATCAAGACTTCAGGCTCAGTGTTAAGGCCCATGCGGGCGCGCTGTCGATCTAATGGCTTAGAGGCGGCGTTACCAGCAGCTGCGGCTGCCTGATCTAGCCCGTCACCACCCTTGCTCTGCGCATCCTGCCTGCCTTGATCAACAGCCTCGGCCAGAGGGTTTCCTCTAAGCAATCCGTCTCCAGCAGCCAGAGGGCCGCCAATGCCTGCTCCGGCAACCAAACCAGCTACGCCTCGATCTAGGCCAGTCTTGAGGTCATAATCAACTGGAGTGCCTAAAACTTCTCCGGCGTACTCGATGTTTTCTTGGACGAACTCTGTCGCTCCCTCAGACGCTGCGCCGCGAGCAGTGCGCTTCTTGATCGTATCGCCAGGCTTCGGCGTGAAGATAGATTTTGCGCCGACTCTTTCAGCCAACGCCACCGCTACCGCAGTAGGCAAGGCTTCTACAAGGTCTGTGGCAGTAACCCTGCCATCAGGATCATCGATGAATGTATTGGTCGCAGGGTCGTAAGTTTTATTAACCTCGCGAGCCTCAGCTATTTCTTGAGTTCTTGAGGCAACATAAGCAGGTAGAGCGGTAAGCGTGGCAGCCATATCTGGTACAGATTTAACGCCTTGCTCAAGAATAAAAGAGGCCAGCTTCTTAGGGCTTGTCCAGTCATCTTTGTATTCCTCCCAAGACACACCCCTGTTTGGATCGTAGTCGATGTTTTCTTGCGCACTCTCGAGCAGATCGACAACTGGGTCGGCCATATTCTGAGTTAAATTTGGATCTACATTTCTAGCGAATTTGTAATTACCATCCTCGTCAGGCTCGAATCCAATGTTCAGGCCCATTTGGTAAAGCTTTTCCTCAGCTGACTGGCCCAAGGTATTTAGGAACTCAAAGAAATTTCCAGTTAATTCAGCAGACCTATCAAGAGGGGCCTTGGCGACGTTTGTGAAAAACCCGCTTTCCTCTTGGGGCTGGACAGGTGGAGTGACAGGCACGGCACGATTAGAGAATCCTCGCGACTGGCTAATAAAATCATCATATCGCCCAGTGCGTTGTTGCGCGTTATTTAATGAAGAAGATTCATTGCGGCGATTGCGCCCTGCTTCTGCAGACGATCTCAAAAACGCGTCGTATTTACCTGGCATATTACAAACCTCTGGACAAAAAAAGGGAGCCGAAGCTCCCGTATAGGTTTTAATTTCTTCTAACTTTTCTGACGGTTATCTTTGTATAAGTTCCAGTAACGATGGATACCGCTGCCCATAGTCAAACCGAGCATCGATCAGATCCTGACCAGAAATAATAGTCCCGTCTAAATCGGCTTCATTCTGTCCGTTGAACAATAAACGGCCCAGACCCACAGCATCTTCAGTCTGCATAGGCCCATCTGTATCGAGGCCCATGTTTGCTGCAGAGGACTCAAAGCCAGCGTTCATATATCGCTGATATCTATCAAGACTATCAAATAAGTCTGCATACTCAGCATCCTCTCGGGTTGCGTTAAGATCATTAATTTGCCTAAGTGTATATTGATAAGCATCCACCGCGTCGCCCAGTATTGGATTCATGTTTGCCAGTTTACCAACTTCTTTTGAGTCCCCGACGGAATTAAACCCAATGACCGCACCCGTATCATCGACTTCAAAGTTAGTGTAAGTATTTTTCCTATCTTCCACTTGCCATCCGCGAGCCTCGGCAACATCGGCAAGCTGCCTGGTCCTATTTCTCAAATCGTCGGCTAAGGTATCCGCTCTATCTCTCTTGTAGTTAGCATCCTCTCGAGTGTTTCGCTCAGCTATTACAGCATCCTCGCGATCAAATCCCGTTTGCTGATCTTTGAGCTGATCGGCTCTGGCGCGCTTGTAATCAGTGTCACGGATTTTCTGAAGGTCAGCTTGGCGTTGCCTTTCCGTTTCTTCGGCAAAGAGAGCGTTACCGAATTGAGTCATGCTTTGTCCAGCGCCCTGTAATGCGCCCAGTAATCCGAGTCCCATCTTAAACCTCCATCATTTGAGCTTCGTCTTCGATCTCATCAGGTATTGAATCCCCGAAATCATCCGAAAGCTCCATTGCTGCTTGAGTGAGCTGTGCGTCATCTACCTGCATCATGCCTTGAGACAGCACATCGATCTCTTCTTGAGAAAGGCCGTTATCCTCTCCATACATAAGCACTAACTGCTTCATTGCCACGGAGACATCTTTTGTTTCCAGGGGCATTCCCGCAGTCTCTGCAATTGTGAACACTTCGTTCAGAGCCAGTATTCCCAGAACAGAAAGGTTCTCTTCACGAATCATTCCATCCGAGGCTTCATCAGCTGACTGCGCTAAAGCATACGCCGTCGTCGCAACAATCTCAGGCATCGGTAGGTCAGATTGGCCTAGAGTCTTGGCGATATCTTCAGCAATTTTTTCTTGCCCATAAAGACGGTCGCCAATGTACGCTATAGACTTTTGTAGCGCAGGGTCTTTGAAATCATCTTCTTCACTTTCAGGCTGATTATCAGAAACCATTTGCGCTAGCATCTCCTCTGACATCTCCTCTGGCATTTGCTTCATGGCTTCTTTCTCTTGGCTTTCCAGTAATCCCGCCATGACGCTAACCTCCCAAGGTAGTTGTATTCTGAGGAGTCTCGTAACGCCCCGTCTGAGGATTGAAGACAGGCATATTTAAGACCGCCCCCACATTTTGACCATAGATGTCTCTGCGCTCTTGCTCTTGCTCACGCTGCTGATCGAGCATTTCCTGCTGCTGCGCGCCTTGCGCATACCCAGCGATCATGTTGCCGCCCGTCGATATCAGTGCAGGAGCCGTATAAGGCGAGGACATCATTGTGCCTATCAGGCCTTTTTTGCCTGCTTCCTGTAGACCTTGCTGCCCCAGTTGAGCAGCCGTGCTAGTCGCAGCATTAGTCGCTCCACCTGCATTGAAACCTAAATTTGCCCCTGTCATACCAGGAACATTCGCAATATTTTGGCCTGCCAGCAAAGCGTTACCCCCGCCGGAAACAACGCCAGTAGCTGCGCCAGTAGCCGCATTGATTGTCTGGCCCTTAACGCCTGCCATGAGATTGGTTCCAGCCGCGCTAAAGTTTCCACCCATCACGGAAGAGCCTGCAGCGCCGATGCTGCTCCAAGCATTTCCCATGCCTTGTGCCGCACCGGATAAAGCCCCTGAGATCCCGCCTCCTCCGGCTGCACCGCCAATGCCGCCCATCAGGGCCGCACCTCCAAAATAAACAAGCGCAGCCACCGCGATAGCCTTCAAGACTTTCGATTGCTTAACTTTTTTCCAAACTTTTTTAACGCCTTTAGCAACGCCCTTTACGACCTTCTTGATTGATCTTCCGACTTTTTTGACAACCTTACTCATGTCAAACCCCTTACATATGAACAGTTAATTGATGAACGCAGAAAACCAATGCGATTAAGATACTTTACAAGACGAGGATCTGTTTCTGGCTCTAGCTCCATAACCGCAATTTTTATTGTCGGTCGTGACTTGACCCATTCCGCAAGCTTGCGGATTAATTGAAGCCCCTCCCCTGGGACTCGCGTGTAGTACAAAAGAACACTGCAACTCTGTCGCTCGTACCAAAACGACTTCTCGCACATTGCTGTAACGCAGCCCACCACTTCTCCATCCACCTCTGAAACCCAGACAAAGTGAGACGCACCCGAGATTGCTTCTCGCGCGGTTTCTGTCATTGACTCTTTATCTATATTTACTGGAAGGGGGTTTTGACTGACTGACTCTACTGCTAAATTAACTATAGCCTTCAGATCTGAAGGCTTCGCTTCTCTTATCATTTAGTCTCTACTATTAATGTTTCGAGGTGACAATTAAACTCTTTGCGCTTCTCCGTCTCCGTACCGCCTATCGTACAGGTCATAATCTTCAAACGAATTAAGAAGACCAGTATTGGCCGCCGAGTTATTTGCAGTCGCAGCGGCGGTTGCAGCGGCTGCCGCAGCAGTCTCGCGCTCACTTGTGATCTGATCGTACGCCGCTGACACATCACCTGGCGGCAAGCCCAATATTTGAGACACCTCATCAACTGAAACGGTGCCTGAATTTATAGCGTCATATACTTGGTTGACTTCTGATTGCGAGAACCCTCCAGCTGCCGAAACGCCGCTTAATGCTGTTTCTGCTGCGCTTGGAGTGGCGTCGTCCCCATCGGCAGATCCGCTAATCCTTGCGATCAAGTCAATGCTATCGATGCTTGTGTTCCTTATATCCTTTATTATATTTTCTTTTTGAGCCACAGTCGTATCAGGGTCACTCAAAGCCGCAGTGATTGAATTATTAGCAGAAATCGTGATGTTTGCTGCTATAGTCTTTTCTGTATTTAGAACGGTGGCGGCTCGATCAAGCTCATTTTCAGCAGCGTTAGCTAACCTGGTCGCATTGTTTTCTGAAGTGCTGAAACTCTGCGCGTCGTCTTGAAGTGTTACATTTGCCGCACGGCTAAGCGCCGCTTCGCTGGCATTCGCAGCAATGCTTGATGCTTGCAAATTTTCCCTAGAGGTTCTGTCTGCCAGATTCTCAGCGGCAGTGAATCCTTGTTGGTTCTGCTGGAGAAACCCAGTATTCTCCCTATCGAGAAAGCTGAAGAGAGCAGAGTTTGCTGACGCAGCATTCGCAATACTTGCCTGAGAATCTAGCCCCGCTTGAGTAGTCGCAAAGGAATTATTCTGACCAGTATTAAAGATGTTTAATTCTGTCCCCATCTGGGCATTCGCAAGCTCAGCCTGGTTCTTTGCCCTCATATTCGCATCGGCAGTATTAAAATACGTCGAGGCATCATTAAGAGCAAATGGCTGCGCTCGATCAATCATCGCTCCCTGGGCCGCCTCAACAGCTATGCTAGAGTTTAGTAGCCCTCGACCCGCTCCTCTTTGAAGTCCTTGCGTCTCCGCTCTTTTCATAAGCGCAGAATCGGAACCCAGAATCTTATCCAGCTGAAAAGCCGACGTTTCTTCTTCGGCTACCTCTCGGTTAATGGCGTTAGCTTTAACCAGATCAGCTTGCCCTGCCGCCCCAAGAGACGGAGCAGTAACATTCGTGACTCCTTCGGTCGCATCTTGTTTCCTTTTTTCATACTCAGCCCCAGTCATGTAGGGCAGTTTAACGCCATCCTTCGTCATAGTATTTTCATAGATAGACATCTATTTGCTCCTTAGGCTGGGTCTTGTTCGTCAATCAGCAAAAAAGCATGACTGAGACTTGTTTCGTAAGACTTCTTGCAATGCTCTGCGTGAAAAGGTTTTGCTATAAAGTCGAAGCAGGCTTGTAATAAGCGCCAGGGCTTTACTCGATCACCCTGATCCCTAAGTCGATAACATCGACTAGATAGAGTTTCTGCTGGATTAGAGCCAAAGAAGATAAACACGTTAATAAGTTGAGACACGGTGTGAAGCATTCTTAGAAAATATCGACGCATCGGGTCAATTGCTCTAACGAATGCTTCTTTGCTTAAAAGGTCTTTCATTGAGCTATCCCCTTTCGGTCTTGGCGTAATCTACTAGGCTCATACATTTTCCTGCGGCATATTAAGATGATGTGTACACTTTTCTGCGTTTTATCGACATAAGGTTTGGTTAAACCACCCTATAAAATACTAGGAAGAACAGGCCAGTCAACATACTGTGGGAAACCTTCCTGATCAGAGACATTCAAAAGAGCTTGCCTAAAATCTTTCCATTCTTGTTTTTTTTCTTCTGTCATTAAATCCCATACGATAGGGTTTAATAAATCCACAGTTCTTTTTAATCTGTAATCTCTATCAATTCTAACATTTGCCTCTACATCTGCGTCTTTTTTAGCCTTCTCTTCATCTGTCATTTCTCTATAAATCCAAGTCTGCCAGTAACGACCGTGGTCTTTTTCTACAATCTGCCCCTCTTCAACAACCTCATAAAAAAACGGAGACTTTTTTACTTCATAAAAAAACAAGCCATAACCTACTGACAGTGCATCTTCTACAGAAATAGTACCGCTTGAAAATTTAGGGAAAACCTGTCTAAAATTTTCTTCCGTGACCGGATTGTTTACGGCCGATCCATTTTCAATTTTAATAAATAACATAAACGCCTCTCTATACATCAGCAGTATTTGTGGATGGGTATGATCTGTTTGCTCCCCAAATAATACGAACCGCTCCAGAACCTCCGCTCCCTGAACAAGTCCCCGTATAGCTGTTGGGCGCTCCACCGCCACCACCCCCGCCATAGTTTCCGCCGTTAGATCTAACACCAGAGCCTAAAGTGACATTATCAGCGTCTTGACCTCCTGAGCCACCCCTGCCGTATCCACCCGGATTTGAGCTTGGAGGGGCAGAACCTGAAGAGCCTTCACCCAAAACTCCAACGCCTCCCCCGCCAAAACTTCCGTATGAGTCTGGGTAATAACCTCCACTACCGCCGCCGCCGCTTGGTGTTGCTGGAACAGTTGAGTTTGTGTATGCACTATTTCCGCCGTTTCCAGAATATCCTCCTGCTCCAGTAGCTCCCCCCCTGTTACTTTCTAAAATTCCGCCATCACCACCACCGTTTCCTGCTCCACTTTGAGCCGCGCTAGAGGGAGATTGATTGCTTCCATTTTTACCGCCTGCCCCACCCGCAGCATAACAAACAGAGGTACTTGAAAACCAAGAAGCGCCACCATTAGTTCCTGCCTGATTATCTGAACAAGTTCCAGAACCACCAGCCCCTACCACTACTGAATAGCTGTTTCCTCCGGTTACGGAATAGCTTGTTAAGTATGACAATGCGCCGCCTCCGCCACCCTGACCATCATGATATGTATTACCGCTGCCTCCTGCACCAATAACCACCACGGATACACTTGTAACCCCAGTTGGGGCTACCCAAGAATAACTTCCAGTCGAGCTGTAAAGAGACTGTCCTTCTGCAGGTCTTGTCGTAAAGCTAGTGGGGCTTGAATAACTTGTGTATTGCCCCGCCGTAGTTTTATACCTCATTCTCATGTAATACTGCGTCAATCCGCCTAGTTGGGATGTAGGTACATGAGTATTTCCTGTGCCACTTACCTCGCCAGAATCATAAGCTATTGTTGAAAAAGAGCTGCTCGTAGAAAGCTGCCATTGACTTGCCGCTTGAACCGCTCCTGTTAAAGAGCCGAATATAGAAGCCTCTAAAGTTGGCTGCTCTATGACTAAGGTAGCTCCAGATGCGGGAAGACTATTTGTTGGATTAAATAATCCTTGCGACCAAGCAGCGTTTGTTCCATCTGTTTGCAGATAGTAATTATCATTTCCAGTTTGATCAGGAAGAGACTCAACCCCAGTTAATCCAGAGCCGTCACCGCTAAACTCAGTGGCAGTTACTGTGCCAGTGAATGTCGGATTAGACAGAGGAGCTTTTGTCGCAATGTCAGACGTATTGGTAGCAATGTTTGTATTTGCTGTATTTATCTGGCTCTGAGCATCAGAGGTCAGGCCATCAATGTAGTTAATCGTTGCCGCGCTATCGGCTATGTCTCGTGACTTGCTCATTTTTTACTCCACCGTTTCTACTTGCCAAGACAGACTGTCTTCGTCCCAAGTATATGAATTATCATCCTGTGGCATCTCTACTGGAGCCTCCCACAAACAAGTGTCTTCGTTTAACACCCAGCTTTCAAAAGGTTTGGGCGAAATAAACGCATCTAGCTCGCTGTTATAAGTAAACCCAGCGCCAGCAAAGTTTTTGCGCATATTGCCGTTGTAGCTGGTTTGAACCCATGTGCCGCCGAATAGATTGCGGCAGAACTCAGCGCCGATTTCTTCATATTCTGTTACGTCTTCATACTTTTTGCTTAACAGCTCTTTGTTATCTACAACAATAACGCGCAAAACTTTATTGTTTAATCCAATTTCAGCAAAATGTGCCATTTTAAGAGTACCCTGTAGTATTTGGTGTAAAGTTAGAAGTGAAAACCGTACTATTATGCTGAACTAAAATATCATCCATATACCCATCAAGGTCATATCCGCCCAAAGCTCCACCACCTCCAAATCCTGTATCTACGCCTGTCCAAAGAGAAGGCACTGTAGTAGATGAGTCTTTTAAGTCGCCGTCTATAAACAGCCTATGAGTTGTGCCATCGTAGTTCAAGCAAACGTGATACCAAGTATCTCCCGATAGAATATCACCTGAAGTAAGGTAGATAGTTCCTCCGTTTACCCGAAGGTCAATACCAGAGTCTTGGAAACCAAATATCATCCTTCCCGCTGCGCCTGCTTGATACTGATCTATTAACTGACCTGTATCTCCGGTACCTGGAATGCCTCCCCTATTTCTTGCCCAGCATTGGAATTGCCAAGAAGAGAGACTGTTTTTAAAAAAAGTTTCACCTGAGACATAAATATAAGCATTATCACTTCCATCAAAATCAACCGACCCAGTACCAACCTTAACCACGGATGTACTTCGAGAAGCTCCGCCAGCGTTACTAATGGTGTAATTATTTGAACTTCCATCGTTTAAAGTTGCGCTTTCAGCGTTTATGTATAATACAGTTCCAGAAGGCAAACTTGGCTGAACAGGTGCTAGTGCAGGCCAATCACTGCCTTGTTTAGCTCGTTTTTGTTTCTTTAACGACCAAATACCGTCTGCTGTTGCCGAATTAGGGAATGTAGCCATTAGATTGTAATACTCCCTGAGCCTGTAAATGTGTAAACTGTATCTGTACCCACGGTGGTAACTGTTGGCGAGCCAGATGTCGAAGATGCGGCATAGTTTGATCGGATAATAACAATTCCAGAACCGCCATTACCTCCGTTTCTATCTGCATAAGTAGAACCGCCCCCCCCTCCTCCGCCAGTATTAGCGTCTCCAGAAGTCGCAATTACTGATGTACGGTCGCCACCAGTTCCGCCACCTCCTTGTCCTCCCGGACAACCAGTAGCAGGAGCGGGACTTCCTGCGGTTTCTTCTCCACCGCCGCCACCTCCAGCATAGTAAGTATTTGAACCAGTAATATTGCTCTGAAGCCCATCTCCACCATATCCTGCCGAGTTAGTTCCTCCTACCTCTCCAGCTCCACCACCAGCTCCAGATAAAGCGTTAGTCCCAGTTTCTCCAGCAAAACCTTGCCCAGATGTTCCAGAAGCACCCGCAAGTCCTCTTCTTCCGCCTCCTCCAGAGCCACCTGTCCCCGCACCGCCTGAAGTCCCTCCTCCAGCTCCGCCTCCAGTGCTAGAAACAGTAGGAAAAGAGCCAGTTCCCGTAATACTGCTATTACTACCTTGGGCACTGCTGCCAGTAGCCCCTGCCCCGACAGTGACGTATATCGTTGTTGCTGGCGAAACCAGTAAATTATTTGATTCACGGTAGCCGCCAGCGCCACCTCCACCACCAGCGTCATATCCACCGGAACCTCCGCCAGCAACAACTAAATAATCTATTTGTATAGGATCAAGTACTTCAGGCCAGTTACCGCCAGCCTCTGCCTTATAGTTGTCTTTTAATGACCATATATCTTTGGCGCTTTCTGTAGTTGGATAACTCATGAGAATGTAATGCTCCCAGAACCTGTGAATGTGTAAACATATCTATCACCGTTCACAGCAAGCGCAGGAGACCCTGTAGTGGTTACAGAGTAGTAATTTGTTAGTGAAATAATGACTACCCCAGAGCCTCCATCCCCTCCATTCCCTGTTTGATTGCCAGCTCCACCACCGCCTCCGCCAGTATTAACAGTACCGTCACCGCCGTTCGGGTCACCAACACCGTCTTTCCAGCCACCATCGCCGCCACCGCCTAGTCCTCCGCTTGCTGGGTCTATAGAACTGGTGTCTACACCCCCTGCTCCGCCTCCAGCAAAATACTCAGAAGAGCCTCTAATGGTAGTAGTTCCACCAATACCGCCAGCACCAGAAAGACCGCTGCCGCCTTGCCCTCCAACAGCGCCTTTACCACCACCGCCGCCTGAATGCGTACTAGCTCCCCCGCTTGAGCCGCCGTCATTACCTTGTCCAGATGTACCTAAGCCAACAGTAGTATCTGTCCGTCTGGCAGAGCCTCCAGAGCCTCCGTTACGGCCTGCTGAAGCACTTATAGTTCCTCCGCCGCCACCACCTATAACAGTAGTATTTTGGGCTGAAAAATTTGAATTGCTCCCATCGTCGCCAGCGTCACCACCAGTAACTCCCCCAGCACCCCCTGCGCCAACAGTAACTGTGTAAGTCCCAGCAGACACAGATGACAAAGTGCCGCTTATCATTCCTCCAGCACCGCCCCCGCCACCTGAGTCCCAGCCTCCTCCTCCCCCGCCAGCGACTACAACGTAAAGAACAGACGAATCAGTAGACGGAGAAACTAAAAGAGGCCAATTATCTCCACGCACAGCATCGCGCTGGTCTTTTAAAGACCATATACCATACGCAGATGAGCTTGATGGAAATTGCGCCATTAGCTAATTTCCTCGTAGGAGCAGACAGCTTCAAGGTCAGACGCAGCATTAGCCGTTAGGCGCAGCGTGTCGCCTTCTTCGAGGTAGAGAGACTTAGACATAACGTCCAGCGTTGCATCGGCAGGAACAACGATAGTCTTGCCAATATGGTAAGCAGTCGAAGACCTGAACAAATCTATATTAATTTCTGCATTATTAGTTCCGTCTACGTTGGAGACGTACAAAGCGTTAACCTTGAGGACTTTTCCGCTCGAAGCCGAGTTTGTGACAATCGCTGTTGCGGAAGTACCAACAGCCTGAACTGCGGTTTTTCCGATAATTGTTGAGACATCTACTATATTGGGTGCAGCCATTTTAGCCTCCGAAGACTATAGCCATCGCAATGGCCTTTCCTGTTGATGCGGTTGCATCGAGTTGGGTTTGAATACTAGACGTAACGCCGTCCGAGTAATTTAGCTCAGTAGCAGTAGCCGTCAGACCAAGGTTAGTCAGTGCTGTGTCAGAATCTGCAAGGTCTGATAGGTTATTCGCAGTGGCTGCATAGTCGCCAGTGGCGGATGTAGCGATTGTGCCTAAGCCTAGATTAGTCCTAGCTGTCGCTGCGCTGTCTAGATCAGACAGGTTGTTAGACTGCTGCGTGTATCGAGCGTCACTGTCAGTTTTGTCGTACACATTAGCTATCTGAGCGTATCGCGCATCACTCTGAGCCTGTGTGTACACATCAGTCACGCTGAACGCGCCATAGGCGATGATAGAGACGTTATCGCCTGTCACCGCGCCTGTGCCTAGAACGATCGTAGCTCCATCAGTGGCTGTGAAGTCCGTGGTAGGTATTAACTTAGAGCCGTTCAAATACACATCCACAAAGCCCACATCGTAGGTTGCGGAGAAATTAGTCTGACCTGAAGTGGCCGTGTACTCTTGACGTTCCGCTGTGCCGTTTACCGCCGAGCCTGCCGCTGCCCATGACGAGCCTGAGTAGACGAACATCGTGTTTGATACGGTGTTGAAGTACAAAGCACCCGATGATAAAGCGTTGCCGTCATTGTCTACGGTTGGAGCAGAAGACTTAGCCCCAAGGTAAATGTCATCGAACTGTTCAAAAGATGCGGCTGCGGCTGCGGCAGAACTGGCTGCTGCGGTTGCGCTGCTGGAGGATTCGCTCGCCTTGGTTGTCGCTATCCCTGCCTGAGTGGTTGCAGTAGAAGAAGAAGTTGCTGCTGCCGAGGCCGAGGTGCTTGCCTCTCCAGCTTTTGTGGTCGAAATGGTAGCCTGGTTAGTTGCAGTTGTTGCTGAAGTGCTCGCTGAATTTTGTGATGCCAAAGCCGCGCTAGCACTGGCCGTAGACTCATTTGCTTTTGTGGTTGCTGTACCAGCAGACCCAGACGCTGAGGAGGCGCTCGAGGTAGCTGAAGTGGCGCTTGCTGTAGCTGAATTTTTAGAAGTTAAAGCTGACGCAGCCGAGGTGGCAGCGGCGCTAGCTGAAGCTACAACACTTGCTTCAGCGGCCTCTGCATTAGTTTCTGCTGTCTCGGCGGCCGTCTGGGCGGCGAGAGCGGCGTTCTTCGCCGTATTGCTGGTTACTGCGCTGGCCGCGCTATCGGTGGCGCTAGTCTCTGAAGCGTTCTCGCTAGCTAGGGCTTCAGCGGCAGAAGTGGCACTCTCCGCTGCCGATGTTGCGCTAGCCGTTGCGCTCGCCTGACTTGCATTCTTAGCTGCAATTGAACTCGCCTCAGCTGTCTCCGCGTTAGTTTCCGCAGTCTCCGCATTAGCCTCAGCTGTTTCTGAAGCAAGCCTAGATGTCTGTGATGCAGCCGCTGAGTTTGCCGAAGCAGTAGCCGACGCTGCAGCCTCATCGCGCAGAACAGTCGTTGCCGCTAGATGCGCAGCGAGCGTAGGTTGAATATACGCAAGAGCCGCTACTTCAGCGGCAGTGACGATAGTTGTCTCTGCGAATAGTTTTGTGACAGCATGAGCGTCTGCCGTCGGCGTTCCAACATTAACGGCAGCTGAAAACCCTGTCTGGCCTGAGCCAAGAGGTGTTGGCAACAAATCAAAACCAGCAATAACATTACTGTAACGCAGATTAATGTCTGCAGACCTAGCAAGCTCACCTGGAAGTAAGTTGGTTTCGTTCGGGACGTAATTATTGCTCATCGTTTAAGCCTCCGTGGGGAATAATGGAGGGTTACTCCGTGTAGGGTATGTACTGCGTTCTCAGAGCCGTCTGTCGCAACGTAAACCCCCATGTTCGCGCCCGTCACAGAAACCCTAACTTTTGCATCGTTTGAGTAAGTGGTATCCCACCTGAACTCATCCCAGTATGAAACGTCATACAAAGAACCTGGCCCTGGATATAGATCTAAAGAAACGCCGCGAGAAGAATCACCTAAGCCATAATCTGTTGTTGCGCGAACAGCTATTTGGATAGGCACTTCACCCTCAACGCGAACATCTGGCTGAACCAGTCTGAATCGTTTATTTACCGTTGACCCTGAATAAGCAGTAAAGTTAGTAAGCAAATAGGCATAGATATTAACGCCGTTAAAGCGATAGCCAGTGTCCATCTTGAACACCTTCCCATCATCAGATCCAAATACAGATATCTCTTGAGTCTGCTCATCGATAGAGGAGGCGATGCACTTCACCTTGTCAGGGAATTCTGTTTTTGTAACGCCGACTAGCTCTGGCCCAGCAAAGGTAAAATAGAGTCCGTCCTTTTCATTAAACAGCCGATACTGGTTCGACGTTCGATTTACTACGCTAAGGGGATTGGATGTAAAACTTTTGACTAAGGTTGTTACTTTTTGCGAGAGAGATGCGTAAGCAAAGTTACCAAACTGCTGGGCAGCTGAGAGGCTCATTAACCCTTGCCTATCGAGGCCCATCACCTGTCCACCGATAGACTCAAGAGTGCCTGCGTAAGAGCCAGCCTTGTTTAATTCATCAACCTGCCAGTCTGCCGAGGAAGATCCATAGAGGGTCTTGGTAGAGTCTTGGCATCCGACGATAAGCGCACTGGCGTGTTCTTGTAGATTGGTAATGGTATCGCCCACCGCTATCTCCACAGCGCCCGTGTTTGCACTGTAAGAAAGAGGATCGCCAATTGAAGAGCCGACTAACGAGGATTCTACCGCTAGAAAAAGATGGTATCTGTACCCAATGACTAGACCAGGGTTATCTGTTCCCGCGCCAGATGTAATCGTGGTAAATGTGGTGCCATCAAACTGTGTCGCTTTATCAACACCATTAACAATGAACATTTTTTCTTGCGCATCTTGGCCTTGGAAATTGTAATTACAAAACCTAAACGTGCCGCCCTTAGTCCAAGTTTGACTAGCATTTGGCTGAACCCAGCCCGCGCTTGTAGCCTTATACATTCGGGCGTGTGTGGCATCTTCTCTAAGCGCGTAGACGTTGCCTTTGTATATATGAACTCCAACAACAGCGCCGGTTCCTGGTACTACTTGTGAAGGCGTAGATTGACCATCGAACAATTCATAGCCAAATATTCTGCGATACCCGCCGCTCGCTAAGCATTCATAATTTGCAACATCAACTAGCTCACCAGGCTGCATAGCCAATGGTGGAGCTTCTTGATTAAGACCGCCGACTGCTGGAAAGTAGTCTAAGTTTATAGGCATGAACTACTCCGCTAGGCTAGGGTGGCAGGCGCGCTGAGCGCGGGTAATTGATCTCGATGCAGATCAGCCAGCATTGATTCAAAATAGCCAACAGCTTTTCTTTCTAATTCAGGCGCTTCGTCAAACAGCGCATACGACCTAAGAGCCTCGTAGACGATCAGCATATGGTATCTATCAGGAAGCCCAGGGACTGAGGTGTTTTCAGTAAGAGATACAGGCTTTGAGTAGTAATGGTAAGAGACGGTCTTGTTTTCAGTAGGCTTAGCATTAAACAAAAGCAAACCGTCTGGACGAACCGTGTAAACGGCAGGATTACCCGCTGATATAATGCGGTAGTCATGCGCAAAGTCATCAAAGCTAAGACGCTCTAAATAACTCTCACCCAACGAAACGCGCTTGACGCTTTCTACGGTGGCCGGAAGGGTTGCAGTGCTGGTATTAGCAGACAACGCTGCGGTTCCCTCCCCCCACATCCAATGCCAATTTGCGCGCATTGATTGTATTTTTAACCACGCATCATTAACCCAAAAGGTAATCCGGCCATAATCTCCAACCTGTCCTGCCGTATTGGCAGGGCCAGAGTCAGCAATTCCTGTTTCCTGAACTAATCTCTGGCAAAGTTGTAAGTAATTCATAGTCTTCTCTACTCATAACGGGTTAAACGCGGGTAATAACTTTAGCTTTCTACCCTGAATGGATAGGTTGGTATCTGCTTGCTTTGACCCGTTTTTGGATTATGTACAAGCTGTTGCGCATCATTCAGAACTGCGACAACTTCGGGTGGCACGGCAACAGGCTCGCCGCGTCGAATTCTGTAAGACCTGCCGTTGACGCCAACAAACGCCGGCTGTGTGTCTGCCTCATCTTCAGCAATAACAATCGTTACCCAGTCTTTCTTTCTGCCAAGATCTTCCTGCGGCTTGCTAGCTTCAGCTGCCGTAGGCTCGATCTCTACTGCGGCTTTAATCTTAGTGCGCAGCGTATCTATGCTTACATTCCCTCTAACTACGATTCCCAAGATTCGCGCTTGTTCTTTAAGCTCGTCGTGAGAAAGGTTGTATAGGTTTAATTCTGACATTTGTTACTCCTGCGGCCCGAGGGCGGCTTAATTTTAGATATAAAAAAAGAGGGCCGAAGCCCTCTTTCCAGTTACTACTCTTGCTTTTACAAGGCTGTTGCTGCGCACTCTAGGCGAGCCATCCAAGCTTGGTTTGCGATGAATGACTTGTGATAAGTCTTCCAACCAACCATGCCCTTCTGACCCAGCGGATCTGACTTATCGAGTTGCCCAGGGTTAATGATAGAAGGAGATATGGCCTCAGCACCTTTCAGTGCAACGTGACCGTAAGCATCCTTCGCAACATAGATAACAGGATAGACATCAGCCGATGTACCGCCTGTTGAAACCATGGTGCCTTTTGCTCCACCAGCATTAGGAATAGAGCTGAGAACAGGAGTGAGGATGTAACGAACGTCCTCAATCTTGCCTATCTCATAAGGCAGCGCCTTCATTGATCCGTACTTCTCAGTAGGTGTGAAGCCAGCAAGCTCACGAATATCTGACTCGAGGTCTGTGTGAGCGAAAGCAATGTACGCAGGTGCGACTGCTTCTGTTCCATACTGTACTGAAGAAGAGATCATTGAAGTGATCTTCTTGCCGCGCTCAGATTTAATCTGACGAGTGATAGCTCGCTGCTTAACAAGAGTGATCGCAGTGTTTACTGCACTACGCGCAGCGCCATTGTTGTAGAACACGTTAGTGCCACCTTGAATAACTCCCCACATGAGAGTCTCAATAGTCTCACCAGCCTGCTCACCACAAAGCATTGCAGCATCTTTCAATACGGGATCTTCAGCTAGATCAGCAACAACGTCAGTTATCTCAACTACGTTACCGAACTGGCTTAGAGTGACTGTTACGTCCTCGTATGTAAGCGCCTGCGAAGTAGGCGTTGTACCTTCGGTTAAAGGTGTTGTTGCCACCGCCAGAGGAACAGGACGACGGAACTTAATCACATTCGCTTTGTTCTTTGGCATAGGCTTGGTCATGCCGAACTTCGACAGACATAGGATAGGCTCAGCGTGAGCCAACATTTCTTTTGCCGCATAAGCAGTAGTGCGTTGCGACAGTCCAGCATAAGTAGTTATAGCCATTGGAAATTCTCCTTCCGAGTTATGATTGGCATATTAGTAAAAGTAAATTACCGATCACCTGCTCAGAGTGAGGAACCTGTTGGCTTTGCGGCGTTAGCGGCAATGCCTCGAGTACGTCAATCTTTGTTTGGTGTCGTTAGTTGCAGCTCTGCCCTGCTAGCGAGTAGCGAAGAAATCAAATGCGGCCTCGAAGTCATCTTCGGGCGGCAAATTACTCTTCGATCTTCCTCCGCGTGAGGGAACGGTCTGCCCTTGCCGAAGCTGCTTCTCTCGTCGCTGCTTCAGCTCTGAGGTCGCCTGTTGACCAGGTGACACATCATTCTTATAAGCTCGCAGTAAATAGGCTGCATCGCCTGCCTGCTCGCTTTGAATCATTTCTTGTATCGGGGCTGGCTGTGTTGCTACCCAGTCCTTAAACTGATCCGATACGGCTACCTCGCGATAATCTGGATGCTCATTTTCAAGCATGACAAATTGCTGATCGACGTAGGATTTACGCGCTTGTTCTTGTATGGGTTGCAGCTCGCCACGAACCCTGTCTAGCTCAGCCCTATGCTCATTGGCCTGTTTCTCAAACAGAGATTTAACCCCCTCTGCAATATCAGGGTAATCCTCAGCGACCAGCTTCCAGCTATTATCCCCAGCCGAAGGTGTCGCCTCTGAGCTTTGTTTCAGCTTCTCAATCGTTTGCTGCTGCTCTTTGAGCTGTCTCTGGTAAGCGTTCTGCCTTCCTAAATCTGAGTTATACCTGTGCTGCCACTGCTGGAGTTCACCTTGCGCGGCACTCAATTGCTCTTCGATTGATAGCGTAGGCTCCGCAGCCTCTTCAGTTTCTGCCTCTAGTAAGAGGGCTTGCCCTTTTTCTTCTTGCCCATCGTCATTCACCTCATCAGTTAAAGATTCAAGAGTGTCTTCGGATGAAGTGCTTTCACCCTCCGCAAGCTCATCGAAAGCGTCGTTAAAGGATTGCTCTTCATTTTCTTCAGACATAAAAACCCCAAGCGGCTCTTAACGAGCGGCCAATTAGTAATTCAAGGAATGGTGCTATGCGGATTCGCTTTCGCGCCCCAGCATTACGAGTTTCTCTAAGACGGCCAACGCCCCGCGCTGTCTCTCAGAATCGCGATCCGCTATTAGGTAATCAATCGCGTCATCTTTCTCTTGCTCAATAAACTTTTCTACCGCCTTCCAGGTCAATGAGTGCTTATCAATACTCATTAGAACGTGTCAAAGCTGTTGGCGATGTTCTGAGCCTTCAGCTGAGCCTCTGTGAGCTTCACGTTCGTTTGGGCTGCTGCCTTATCCCTTTCGGTTTTATTGCGCTCCTGCGCCGTTGCATAGCCTGTCTGGCGCACTCTCTCACTGATCTGATACTTGCTTGTGAGGTGCGACATATCCATGCGCTCTTTTTGCGCCATCTTGTCACGCTCAAGCTGGTGATCGAGGGCCATCTCTTCGCCCGACTGCCGCAAGAGGGCTGCCTTATACTGCGAATCCAGCTGGATCTTTTGCTGCTCAATCTGCAGCCTGGCTTGCGCTAACTCAGCTTCTAGCTGTAGTTTTTGCATTGCGGGATCAGGCGCACCTTGCGCTGCCGCTTCTTGTGCTGCTGCTTCTCTTTCCGCAATTTCAGTTTCACTGATTGTGATCTGGTCGTAAGGAAGCTCAAGGGATTTGGCTATCTCTCTATCCAGTTCAGCCCAGTCTCTTCTTTGATAATACTCAGGGTTTTGCATAGAGATGTTAGAGTAGATCATGAGGTTCTCTTGCTGCTTCTCTCGAACCAGTAGAGCGCCAGAACCACGAGCTTCAACGCTAAAGTCACCTTTCACTTCGGCTCGATCACTGAATTGCATATTCCAGTCGTAGAACCGCGTGATTAGAGGGCGAGTAATATCATCGTCCCAATTCTTAACCGCTTTGCGCAGGACTATGTTTGAGCTGTTCATGAGCATCGCCATGCCGGAGCTGGTCTTTGTCATGTTCGGCGACATCTCGCCTTGCGCTATCAGGGGTAAGTTAGTCTCTTCGTCGGCAAGCTGGCGAGCCATACTAAAGATATTGCCCAGCTCAGTTTGATGACTGGGTGTAGAGAAAGAAGCAAAAGCCTCTGCGACGGATCGTGTCTTATCAACCAGGTTCCAAACCTTCTTAGGGGCCATCTCCCAGCTTCCGTCAGCAGGCGCTACGATCTCTTTGTTGACCACTATCTGATCGGCGACCGATAGTCCTGCATTGTCCATCATCATGCGCCACGAGGCGTTTATGACCTTCTGAGGGTTCCGCATTAAGCACGGGACACCAAAGCCGAAGATCGATGACTCATCCTTCTCCCAGTTAAACGCAGAGAAGGGGCGCTCGTCTGAGTCCATCGGGTTCAAGGCCACCTTCAGCACATGGTTGCCAGAAAAGAAAACAGTCGCCTCGATCTCGTCGTCAAGCTCATCAGTTTCAATAGAGCTGTATTCGTTCTCTTCGGTAAGCGCCATTGCATCAATAAGCTCAGACTTCGATATCGGGCCGTGATATTCCCATATCTCATACCTATTGCCTTCGCCTACCGTGTTAATGCCAGTAATGGTTCTGATATCGTCGGTAAAGTCTTTGGCGATCAGCGAGGTTTTAACGCCAGCTCTTACTACTTCCTTAAGCTGAGATACTAAGATCCCTGGCAGCTTTGCCATATCGCGCAGCTGCTTCTTGGATAATCTGCGCCTTTCAAAAACAAACTCCGCTTCAGCTATTGTTCGAGCAGACATATCAGGGAAAAAGTCCCAAGGATCTACTCGCTCAACTGTAGGCGCTAGAGATTCAACGATCTGAAGAACACTCATGCCATCAGGCATCATGTCCCATCGCTTCTTTGTCCGACCTATGATTATCGGGCCTTTAATGATCGCTGTGCCTAACTGGCAGGCATCATGGATCACATCTCTAGCCTTGATATGGTATCGAGACTCAACAAGCTGGTCATCGATGACAGTCTGCATCATTTTTGCAGCTTGATCTGCCTGCGACTGGATTTCACGCGCAGCCGCTACTGGGCCAATCTCTTCAGGCGTTTGAGGGTCTTTCTCGGCTATAGAGTTAAGCTCAGGCACGGGAGTTGGGTATACCCCAAAGTTCCTGTCATCCGTCGGAAAGAGCATATCTTGCAAGCGCGCTTCCGCAGCATTGGTCTTATTGCGCGTGATATTAACGAATACCTTCGAGCCTTTGGAGCGTGACAGCTCCGCAGCCTCATCAGACGCATACTCGCCGTGATACTGCCGAAGATCGTCAAGCCATCGCTGCTCTATTTGGCTGCGCTTGCCAACCTGCTCAGTCGCCAGCCTGTTTAATCGAGACGCAAAAACGTGCAGACGCTCTGCTATTTCTAGCTCGAACTCCTCGTCCATGCCTTCGATGTTAGTGCTATCAACTGTGTGCATACTATTACCCTTAATATCCTGCAACCCTATCCACCACCGACGACCTTGCTAACACTTCATCACGAACGACGCGCAAAGGTTCTGCGAAAGTAAGTGCAAGCGCGTCAGCACAATCCGTGGATCTCATTCCTCTTTTCTTCATGTCATCTTTGCTCTCAAGCTTTCGTCTAGCCTGGGAGTCGTATTTGTAAAATGGCGCGCATAAGTCGCTGTGTAGATCGTCTCTGTCAGGGATCATCACGGGCATATCACCGTCGAGCCAGTCGCGCAGGTTCCACCACATCTCGGCTCGCCTGTTGATGAATCGCTCAGGGTCTAATGAAGAGCCACCAAAGTTAATCGGCACGACCACATCGCCATGCCCTAGCTCAAGCAGGCGATCGACAACACCAGCACCCAGACCGCCAACATCAATAGCAACCTGTGCTGGTCGCTCGTTTTTAATGATCGCGTTGACCAGTCCGGCCACTTCCATTGTCGAGGTTTTGTCATAAGTCACCAGGTCGTATGCGGAGCGACCTCTGCGCTTGATGATTGCTGTCCTATCATCTCCAAAGCGCGCAGGATCTACGCCGACAATCAATGGGCCTTGAGCCAGCACTTTTGCTTGTCGTGCCTGCATGACCGACTCTGGCCTAATCAAGCTATCACCACCGGAAACCTGGAAGGCTTCTTGCGCGGTCATCGGATACTCTTGCTTGAACGCAAAAACACCGTCACCGCCATCAGCGGATAGCTCGGCAATCTTCGAGCGTCTAAATGCAAGCTGCTCGTTATCTAAACCGAACAGCTCTACTATCTTTTCCTCTTCAGCAGATCGCGTTACACCCAGCCCACTCTTTCTGTATTCTGGCTGCCAATACCAAGGAACGAAGATAGCCTGGAAAGGACTCTCTCCCGCTTCCGCTCTTTGCCATTGCTGATAGAAGTAATTGCCTACGCCATTGGCTGTAGACTCAAGAATGATCTCTGTATCATCCTCATCTGGAACCGCTTGCAGGATTCCCTTAGCGTGTTCTGCCGCATTCGGCCAGTACGCTACTTCTGATCCGTGAAAGTATTGGATAGTCGTGCCTCGGCCTACAGACTTGTTCCCCGCAGTGCCGACCTTGTAACCGCTATCGAGCTTGCTAAAGATCAGCTCCTTAGCATTACTTGCCCCAGTCATGGGCTTTACGAAGTCAGGGGCTAGCTCGTGGTATCTCTCGACCATCTCAAACAGTGCAGACGTCGAGTCGGCCTCATGCGTAAGGATAAAGGCTCTCACGCCGCTGCGATGAGTGGTCTTCCAGTAGAGCCTGCCTTCCGCGTAAGTCGATACGCCCTGCTGCCGTCCTTTGAGGACGATCGCCCTAACCTTCCCTGTCTCAGCCTTCTGCCGCTCAATACACGCGTGAATGAACTGCTGCGCTTTGTTTAGCTGAAACGCCTGCGTCTCACCTGACTTCGATCTAACTCTTAGGCAGTTACGCGCATAAAAAAGGAAATCATCTCGCAGTCTTAACCGTGTTATTTCAAGCTCGTGAGCCATTCTTCTTGGGATATCCCTGTGACAGCGGCTCTCACCTCAGTTGATGCCAGTCGGGCATGAACATAAGGCGCAGCGGCTTTAGCGGCTTCCACTCTCAAGCGGATGTCTTCTGATTCGTTTTGATATATTGACGCGAGATAGTCGAGAGGACTGAGCTTGCCCTTGTCCGTCAGTCTGGCTACCTGGGCCTTCGAGGCTTTGCTGTAGCTACCCTTTGGCCTTCCTCGCTTCTTTGGCGCTTCTTCGTCCATCGCGTTACCGTGCCTGCCTTTGCAGCTGAGCTCTTTCCAGCAAGCCCATGCTTTGAGGCGCAGAACCAGTACCCATATTGTTTCTAGCCTGCGTAGCAAGATCGGCCTGCTGAGTGCTTGACCCAGCCATTGCTCGCTCTTGTGCAGCTCCAGCCACAGTCGGTTGAGGATTGGGCAGACGGGTCATGCCGACATTAGGATTAACCGCCAGGCCCTTGGGTGGTGACGAGAGCTGGCCTGCTGACACGCTATTTTGGCGAGCCTGATTGACCAGGTAATTGTTTCCCGTGTTTACCTTGCCCATCGGTGCAACAGGGGCTTTACCCATATTCGCTCTAGGCGCTACTGGTCTGTAATCTGCCATGCTAATTCGCTCCTACGAGCTGTCGCTCAATAAGCTTGTCCAGCTTTATTCCTATGATTTGAAGATCAGCCCTAACCTCATCACGCATTAACTGCCGCTCCGCTCGCTCTTGTGAGAGATGTTCTCGATACTCGGCGTTCAGCGTGGTGAGATCTGCACGGAAATGCTCAACTGCCACCTCGTTCAGCGTCACGCCCTTGCTGACATCCGTGAACGCAAGCAGGCCAGCGATAAGCATTCCGGTGGCGATGCTGACATCACCCCAGCTAATTGTTGGCTCTATTTTCATTTTCATTCTCACGGCTTCTTGTTCGTCTTAGCAAAGCGTTCCATCGCTGGGCCGACAATCTTGTCCATATGCGGCGCAGCAAAGTAAAAGCTCAGGATCAGCATGATTGCGCCAGTCATCCCGTCGCTATGCTCCTGCGTCAGTATCGACGCTTCCTTCAGTCTTTCCCCTGTTTCAGGGTCTACGAAGATCGCAGCAACAACCAGCCCCCAGGCGGCGACGTATTGCAGTAGCCACACAAAAGTTATGGACACTGCAATAAGCCTGCGCGCTAGCTTCTGACCTGTCGTGTTAGCCATCCACTCGACGACCATGCCTCTGGCCTTCTGGCGCTCCTGTGCTGCGTCCTGGGCCTTTTCCTCGTCTGTATATACCAGTGCATCAAGCCCACGATTGATGCCGCTCACAGCGCCTTCCAGAGCCTTCTCAGACCCGAAGATTTTGCCCATAAGATTAAGCATCAAGCTCGCCTTTCATAAGCTTAATCAGGCCATCAACATCGAATAGCGGGTAATTAGCCTGACAAGTAGCGCAGGTCAGCAGGTTGTTGGATTCGTTGTTCGCATCCACCCTCCACGCAAATAACCCGCCGCCACACTCTAAGCACCAGACGCTGACCGCCTCGATATCGATCGACGGCTCATCCTCTTCGAGAGACTTCTTGTACCCGTCAATGCTAGTTAGCTTGGGCATTGCGCGCCCTCCGAATGTCGCAGCGATAACGCTCTACTTCACCGAATTGCTTGTCGTGAACGATGCAGAACATATCTCTGCCAGATCGATAGCCGGAGTTAGTATGCCAAGCGTCACGACTTGCGAGCGTCCTGAAACTTTCGACCACAGATCCTCTCAGCTCTTGCTTGGTGGTGTGATGGATATGGCCTGTAAACCAGTACCGATGGTCAGTCCCCGCCCATAACTCAGGCTTATCCGTTGCCATGATCTCTGACAGCGTATTCAGCTTTACCGTGTCGCCGTGGGTGAACCCTATGGCTACGCGCCCGTGCTGGACGTAATTGAATTTATTCGCAGTAGGCAGGATCTCCACCCTTGGCTCGTCTCGGTAGTAAGCGCCGAGGAATGCGCTGAGCATCACCGACGAATGGTCATCGTGATTACCGATGCAGTTAACCACCGTCACTTGCGGGTGCTTGGTCAGTGCCAGGTTAATCAGGTCGACCATGAGCGTACATCCAGCCTGGAGGACTTCTTGCCAGACCCCAGCCACATCGACGAAGGTTCCCCGCGTGGTTGTGTTCTTCTGGTTGTCTGCGTGGAAAAAATCGCCCAAATTCGCGATCAGCGCCCTATTGCTTTTAGGCGCTACCCGCACCAGCTTAGAAGTCGCTGCGAGCAGATCTTCCCTTGCGATCCTGAGATCGAAGCTTTCGCCAGATTGGGCAGCATAGGCATAAGCACCGATGTGGGGATCACCCATCACATAGCACGAGAGCAAGTCTTCGTTGTCGGTCGTTGGCGCTTTGCGGGGCCTGTACACCCCCTTGTAGTCAGCCATCGAGTCGAAGATAGCCGATTGAATTAGCTGAAGTTTTTCGTTCTCGTTAACCTGGGTCTTGACCCACTGGACAGATACCGCTCCGTCTTTATCGTAGAGCGTCGACGTACCCTTTACGCTGAATGGCGAGGGCACCTCATGCGTCATATCGTTGTCGGGTGAGACGCCCTGTAGCGCAGCCTTGCCGCGTATACGGGCCATCGTGAGTTCAGCAGTACGGTTAACAATGCCGAGATAAGGCCCGACTTCCTGCATTGTGTTGCAGGCTAAGGCAGCGTCTAAAAGGTTGTTCTGCGCCTTCGTCGTCGCGAACGGACGCAGATACTCGTATCTATCCATCAGCCTTGCGCCAGTCTTCCGGCTACTTCTGCTGCGCGAGCTGGAGTCTGCTCAGCCCAGAGACTGTCGAGAGCGTCCTCTGCGGCCGCTAGCCAGTTCTCAGCCTTGAGGCTGGAGATCATATTCTTAAAGCCAGCAACGCCGTCTATGCCAAGCTGATAGCACATCTCGACGATACACTCCTGCCTCGCCTGGTTAAGATCTGTGAACCACAGGTTTTTAGACATTTGCGCGTAAATCACGTTGACGTAATCAGCGAGTAGAGCTTCAGCAATAGGCTCAGGGATTCCGTGACCGCCGTTCTCAATCATTGTCCCGTATCCAATGGTCAGCCTGCCCTCGCTGCACTCGTAAGCAAATCGGCGGTAGCCCTCATGCGCCTTGATGCGCTCAATCAAACCTTCGCTCATCGCTTAGCTGTCTTCTCAGCTGCAGCAAAGTCCGACGCGCTGGGTCTGCCCTTCTCGCCCTTGGCGCGCATCTTCTCAGGGGTCTTGCCTGCCGCTTTCTGCGCAGCGATCCGCTTCTTTTTCGCGTGGATGTTGGCGTACAGTCCAGGCTTTTCTAGTAATCCAGGCATCTTAACTCCAGATTGATAATGCAATTTTGACAGCCGACGCAGCAGCTATCAGCAGGACAACTGGCAGCGCAAGCATCAGGACACTGAGCATCAGCAAAAAGCTGACCACCTGATCTAGGTGCGATTGGCTAATCTTAGGGTCGCGCATCACCACTTAACTTTGTGCGACCAATAACGAGCAGACAGCTTGCTAGGGTTCGCGTCCTGCGCATTGTGTCGCGCGTAATATGATTTCTTTCTCGCCTTATCCTTAGCCGTCTTAGGCGCGCTGCCTGCGCCCTTCACGCCCTGCTGCCCAAATCGAATGGTCTTTGTCTCATCGCCCACTTTGGCGACGACCACATGGCTTTTCGTCTTGTGACCAGGCGTTCGCTTGGGCTGGTTAAAACCCTCAACGCCAGCTCGCTCGAGCAGCCCCTTTTCTCTTTCTGACCGCAAAGCTCCGACCCTTTTGACTGGCATAAAAAAACCCCGCTAACCGAAATTAGCGAGGTCAAAACAGCATGGCTTACTATCACAACAGGTATATAGAAATAACGGCTATGCAAATCGCAAAGGCAGTTATCCCCGCGCACATTGTCAACAACTAGACACTGCAAAACAAGTGTTTTTATTCGATATATAAATTTATTTGTAAAAGACTTGACACCGCACCGCTGTAGGGTTAGATTCCGCTTAACCCAACCAAATTGGGATGTATAATTAACCAATAACAAACCATAAGGAAAACAGCATGAGCAGAACACGAGAACAGCAAATCCGAGAGCAAGTCCGTAACTATCACCATGACAACCCAGAAGTCTGGGAGCTATTCAAAAGCTTCACGCTGGAGCTGATTTACTCTGGACGCAAGCACTACTCGGCCAACGCGATCTTCGAGCGTATTCGCTGGGAGAAAGACCTGGGCAATGGCAGTGAGGCAGCATTCAAGCTCAACAATAACTACCGCGCCTTCTACGCTCGCCGCTTCATGGCTAGCTACCCGCAGTACGACGGGTTCTTCCGCACACGCTCACAGCCCTCAAGTCAGCAGGATGCCACTTACGCCAGAGAGCTTGGCCCTCAAGACTATAAATCAGGCTACAACGAGACAGCTGCCGAGATCCGCATTGCCGAGAAAGAGATGGCAGCACTGGGCGACGAGATTGATGTCATCGAAATCCCTTCACCAAATAGCACCGCAGAGAGAGGGTTGTTCCACGTTTTCGCTTTCGGCAAAGACCTGACTAAACCGCTTTATCGCCAGGTCGGCAGGAGCAATCTCACCCCCAGACAGGAGGCTGTCGGATTCTATAACCCAGAAGATAATGAGCGTGTTTACACAGACTGGACGCGCCATTACCAGTGGGATCACGAAGAAGCGCAGGCAAGAGAGATCGTTCAGGCGCGCAGAGGAGCAGGTTCATGAACTCAACAGCAACGCTTGAGAGCATCGAGGCTGCGAATGAAGCGGCCCTCGAAACCATCACACGCATTCGGCAGCTGGGCGCGATTAGAGATGAGCTGCTTACCCAGCTCGACGCTTTCTTTCTGATCCGCGACACGCTTCCGCATCTGATCGATGACGACTCTCACCCCATCAAAACCCAATGGCTAAACAGGGACGACGGTTTAGTCCTGCGCGTCACCAACAACCACGGCGACACAGAAAACATTGACGAAAGCCTGGTCCCCAAAATCATCGCTCGACCCACGGAGACACTCTAATGGAACGCATCACTAACAAGCATCTCGAAAACCAGCTGGACACTATCAACCAGCTCACAACTGGATCTACGGCTGCGCATACCTTCGAGCCTGATAAGTACACCTCTCGCTGGAAAGCCATCCCTGGCGCTTACGCGATCGACCAGAGCAACGGCGGCGTGAAGCTCGTGCGCTACTCGAACGAGGGCGGCGGCCAAGGCGAGATCACCCCTTATCGCCTAACCAAGCGCGAGCTGTATTTCGTGATGCAGGGAATTATCAACACGCTACAGCACATGGAGATAGCGGCATGAGCAATGTATTCGACTCACTCAAAAAACTGACCAACGGCGAGACTGCTCCCCAGGCTTACCTGGATGGCAAGCAGGCTTCGATGGATCTGCTAACGACTATTCAGTCAGATCGCGACACCGACAGCGTTGAGTTCGACCAGGCGCTGTTCGGCAGCCTGACGACACTGGCAGTAACTTACTACCACCTGCACGGCAAGAAAGATGCTGAGCGGCTTATCAGGGCCAGCTGCGGCGTTGCTCTTGGCTATCTCGAACAGCAGGGGGTAGTCAAATGAAACGCATCCCAGAACCTTTACTGCTTATAGGCTTGCTGATTTTCATCATCGTCGCGATGGGAATAGCGGGGAAATCCGATTTTGAAGAAGAACAACGAATTGAGGCTTACCATGAAAATATGGCTTTCCGTCTTAGTGGACTCTAACGACCCGAGCCTCGACTTCTCAGGCTCAGTTGTAGAGAAGGATGATCTCGAAGGCACTACTGTCTATGACATTGAATTACAGGCCAGCTATAACGGCATTGAGATCGATGACATGGACTGGGAGAAAGCGGAGGAGCATCTCTTAGATCTAGTGACCGAGGGCGCGATAGAAGCTGGTCGCCCTATTCCGAGCAAGGTGATTCTGTGAATGCAGGAGCGGAGCTGGCGGCTTGCAGGCAGTCAAGGAAAGTATCTTGTGCTGTCTGCGCCGCAGAGTTCGAAGCGGTAGATAGCAAAGCAAAGTATTGCTCGAANNCGGTACTGCTCAGATGAGTGTCGGACAGTTCAGAAGTTTTTTAGATAATTAACCCTCGTATTTTCTGCAAAAGGCAGCGATAGCAATGTTGTGCAGCTGCCTCGAGCATTGCCCCCTATCCAGATAAATCAGCTTCAGCACATTCCGCAAACCAGGATGAATTAGCGATAGCGCCTTCCCCACCTTCTCTGCTGCCTCATCTGCCTTATCGTCGATAGTAACGCTTGACCTGTATCCTCCCTGGTAATCCTTAAACATCGGGGAGACTGAAGGATAATCAAGCCGCGCCAGTTCTTTGCGCTGATAGCTCGCCCAGCTCGACAACAGATGATTTGCTGCGCTCACGCTAATCATAAGAATACTTCTCATAAACTTTGCGAATCACCGCATAGTGCCTCTCAGCTTCTGCCTTCTCGCTGCCCCAGGAGCTGAGTGCTTTTAGGTTCATTTGCTCCATCGCCTGCAATGCCAGCCGACGGCCAGCAAACGGCAAGGGATTATCGTTTCGCGGCAAAGGCTCATCCAGATTTATCACTAGCTTTTCTGGCTTGCGGTACTTCCTTGGCTTCGGCGCGACTGCCTTCTCATTGAAGAATTTGGGGTGATGGTTTTTTATCAGCTCATCGAGGTCTGCTCGACGCTCTTCCCCAACATCCTCGGGAGTCCATTCTCGCGGCGGCTTATTGATAATTTTATCCAGCTCTTTTTTCATCCAGTCAGTCGTCATACAAAATCCTCAAAATCCAATCTGCCCAACACACCTTCCTCTCGCTTCTCGCGCATCAGCTGATACTGCTCGCGAAAATGTTTTGCTATCTCGCCTTTACCCTTAGTTCTGCGCATCTCCTTGCCTAGCCCGAGGTCGTTCACCAGGTCAGTCAATACGCCTATTTCAAATTCACTGAGGTTAAGGTCTGCTCGCTTCAATCCCCCTTCGAGGAAATGACAGCCAGTACATAACGCCTCGGCATTCAGCGAATGAAATCGCACACCCCACTTGCCGCGCGTGTGATAGTGGCTACATTCCAAGCCCCTTGCCTTGGGTTCGTACCTGGTACCGCATCTCTCGCAAGTCCAGTCACTTCTCTCGCGAATACACATTGAAAACGCAATGTCGGCGGGAGTTCTTTTGATCGTCATTCAGGTTTCCTTACAGGCCAGTCGGGCAATCGCACACCCTTCGCGCCAAACGCTCGCACGATATAATCGAAAATCTTTATGTATTCTTGTGGGGTAGGCTTGGTCGTCGAGTCGTGACCAGTCATTGCCTTTTGAATGGGACGCCAGATCTCATATTTCACAGCCTCCGGCGACCAGGGCGCTTCCATCTCACCGCTCTTGAAAATCGGAGACTTGATTGCCCGTGCGATTTCTTGCTCGTTGAACAGATCAGCGGTCTGCCTACACCAGACTTGCAACGCAGCTTGCTGGAATTTGCTGCGAGTCCTGCCGACTTTGTAGTCCACAGTGACTAGCCCATGCTTTTCGACAAGCTCGCTCAGCGTCGTTGCCATATGCTTAACTTGCTCGGGTTTTTCTAAGGCATACGAGGTGGTCATATAACCGCCCTTAGAGAGCCGTTCATCTGATGTATACCGAAGGGTGTCATTATCCTCTTATCGTTGCTCACAAAGCCTCTACAGCGTTCTGCTTGCCATAGGCGTATCGATCCTTCGTATCTTCCGTAACGATTCTTCGCAACCTTAAAAATCATGTCGTTTTGATGCGGGTTGTAATCTGGGTCGTAAGCGCCAAGTTCTTGTTGTGCTCGCTTCTCTGCCTGGATCTTGTCGTGCCACACCAGCATGATGCTTGCGGCGATGTTCGACAGGTGCGAGCTGCCGATAAAATCGTACTTGCCTGGGAGCTTCTCTTCGCCCTCCATGCCGCTAGGCTTGCGAACGTGATGCACCAGCAAAATGGTCACGCCAAAACGCTTGGCAACGCTCGCCAGTGTTTGGGTAAACTGCTGCTCGATAGTCGGATCGCCGCACACGCCCATCATCATTAGGGCGTCGAGGACGATCAGGTCGCAGCCGCAATACTTGGCGAAGGCTATGCACATCTGGATAGATTCTTCTGGCGTGATGGCATCCATGCGATCGTAGATAAACAGCTTATCTTTCGCCCAATCGCTGAAGCACTGGACGTACTCAAGGTCAGCCTGCGCTTGGCATAGGGACAGTTCGGTATACTGCTCCAGCACATCCTCGGCAAACAGCTCCAGGCTTGCTATCCCTACCCTGTAGCCCTGGCGTAATGCGCGCAGCCCGATCTGACTTGAGATCGTCGACTTGAAATGACCCGTGTAACCGCCGATCAAATTCAGCGAACCCTTGTGCAGTAAAAAATCTGTATCCTTCAGCTTCTCGAACGGCAGCGAGATACCTTCTGCCATCGTTGTCCTGCGTTTCATCATCCGCTCGACGAGGTTATCCGGCGTTACCACATCGGAAAGCTCGCCCTCAGCTAGCTCTTCATGCACATCGATGTTGCGAAAGTCAGGTATATCTTTTATCCATTCGTTGCTCATGCTGCATAAACCCCTGCTACTTTGGTCGACTTTTTAGAAAGCCCTGTATTTAATTTTGCCCAGTCACTTCTCATCGCGTTCTGAAATGCACGATCCCAGTCTGCGTATTCGTATCCTTTCGCCCCAGCTGCATCGCAGAAATATTCGTAATGCCCTTCGAGGTTCCGAATATCATTTTTTTCAGCCCATGCTCGATGCCTATCCGACAGCACAAAATCATCTGGCAGAGTTCGTTTTTTTGTCTTAGGTTTTGGTGTGGTTTTTGGTGCGGATTTCTTATTGACAGGTTCTTGATAGGTTATTGATAGGTTAGTGTCCCGTTTTTGGTACTGGTCGAGTCCCGTTTTCGGTACTGGTGGAGTCCCGTTTTCGGTACTAGTCCCGATAGTGGTACTGGTGCCGTTTTCGGCACTGCTTTTTTGAAGGGTATTTAGGTTGATTGAATACTTATTTCCAGCTCCCCGAAGACGGGTGACGGTGAGTAAATCAAGCGACTCTAATTTAAGAATCGCAGCCATTATCGTCTTGCGATCTAAGCCTGTATCAGCGGAAATTTTTGCGACAGAAGGGAAGCATTGACCGTTCTCATTTCCTGCGCGCATGGCAAGCGCGAGCAAAACGAACTTGCAGCTCGATGGCCGTAGGTCTAAATTCCAGACAAGGTTTTGAGCCGAGTAGCTCATGACATCGCTCGCCGCAAAAGCGCATCTTTGTAACAGGCTTTGTCTTCGACGCTGAATCGTCGTCCCCTGGCAATATCTGCCTCGGCGATTAAGATTAGTGTTTCATGGTGCAGGGTGAAGACTGGTTTGGCTTGGGGTTTCCAGCCTTTATCCCAGTTGAGATCCTTGCCAGTCAGCCCCAGACCAGCGAGGCCAGACATGATCTCTGACTGAGAGCAGCCAGAACGACAGTAGAACAAGGCTCTACTTTCGTCTTCGGTGATTAATAGGCTGGGGTCTTTATCGTCGTGACCAGGACATCGCGCCGCCCAGTTATTTCTACCCTTTTTGTCTGCTCTTCGCGGCCTTACGCCGTCGAGTCTTGCTAATATCGTATCCATGTTCCCTCCTTTCGAACCGGAAAGGTACTCCTCTGAGGGATACATAGTCAACCCATATATTTTATTTCTACATTCATATGCTTTTTTTGTCTTAAAAATGGTTGCCTTTTCAAAAAGGTGTTACACTTTCATCCATTGGTGTTAGCTGCGACATATTGCCGCAGGAGCCATCTCTAAGGACCAGAGCTATGCGCACATCTCAAGAGATCAGACGCGAAAATTTACGCTACTTAATCACGACCAAATACAATGGTGTCGCCAACAGAATGGCAAAAGACACGGGCATCGCTCAGATGCAGATTGCTCGCGTCTTTCTGAAGACGAAGAACAGTCGTGAGGTCGGAGAGGTGTTAGCGCGCCGTATCGAAGAGGCTTGTGGACTGGAGGCGGGATGGATGGATCAAATCCACGCCCAGAGCGACGATATTATGAATCGCCTTGATATGCTCGATGTTGCAGACAGGCAAGCGGTCGAGGGGGTTATCGATGCGATGCTTCGAAAATCCCAAGAAGTTATAAAAAACTCCTAACCCCAGCTCATTAAGCTAAGAGCTGGCAAAGCACAGCTATTTTTCCTTTGTTGTCGTCCGAAAGAAGACCCACCTTCCCTCGAATAACCTCGTTCTCTCGTATCCTTTCTTCGTCGAAGTCTTCTGGGGTGGAGAGATTCCCCAGCATTCTCTTTAAGGGCTTAGCTACAGCGCCTTCGACTAACTTTACTGCCGTACTTTGATTACCCGACTGCATAACTTCCCTCGGCGTACTGCGCGTCTACCGTCTCGCGTATTGCGCGTCCATCAATAAGTGTCTACTGGTCGTTTCTACAACTATATCTAAACTATATCCCCACCTGGGATAATGCAACTGTCTAATTAAAATATATTATAGCATAGTTTCACACAAATAATCCTTGTTGAACATCCAAAAGGGGTATAGTATTCATCCATGCCGCCCATTCGTGGGCCGCAAATGGAGGCTATATGAGCAACGCTAAAAACTTACCTAGATGTATCGACCAGCAGCCGCCCGTGCTGCATCACACCTGCGTCAACCTACTCTCTTACTTAGGTTCTGACGCTCAAAATAAATTCCTGAATTACACAAATCAAATGGACATCTCTTCGATGGCTATTGATGTGACGCTTTTCGCGTGGATGGATGGCTATCTGGCAGAGCAGAGAGGCGACCCGTGCGCTTCCACTTGTGACGCTTACGATTCTGGCTATTCCTACAGCTATACCCGCGGAGCCGTCGCCACAAATAACAAGGAGATTCCTTATGAATAGCATCGCTGAACCAGATATCGCGTCAGCAGACTTTAGAGTTGAGACTGACTCGAAGGGTGAATACGACACCTTCCAAAAACTCTACGCAGTAAACGTAGAGAAATACCTTAAGCAAAAGAAAGGCGATTATTTGCCTTGGTCTATGGCCTGGGCCTTGTTCCAGCATTATAGGCCAGATGGCGTATTTGAATTTGAGGCTGACCGTGTTTTCGACTCCGGTGAAGTTGAGGTCGTCTGCACAGTGACAAGCCTGGGTCGCTCCATCCAATGTATCTTGCCAGTTCTTCTTAACATGAAGCCTGTTATTAACCCGTCACGCCACGCGATTAATAC
>ENA-UZWU01003152-UZWU01003152.1-metagenome-genome-assembly--contig:-Day-4--1m-contig-3152_pt1 | contig 42197 bp, 31 predicted proteins | sample MGYA00260345_ERZ794905 | MGnify/ENA metagenome assembly ERZ794905
TGGGCAACTGAGATTGTAAAATATTGGGCAAGTGTTACATGGACACCAGTACCACCACCACCGGGATATGTATCACCAACATCAGGTGTTACGGTTCTAACAGGTGGAACTCCATCCCCATTAGATGTAGGGTTATGGGGTGCATTTAACAATCCACCAGCACCAACACCAATGGGTAATATTATATGTGCTAAATTGATATTAGCATTCACAACACATCTACTAACTGTAAATGGATTATATAATGGATTAATCCCAGCAGCACCATCACCAATACCAGGCCCACCTTTTCCTTGGGTGGGTGTGTCGTAAAACAAAACAATTTGATATTTATATAAAAGTATATTATTATGAAGGCAAAAGAATTAGCACAATTATTGGAAGTTATCGTAAGAAAGGTAGTCAGAGAAGAACTGAAACCTATTATTACGGAAGTTAGAAACGCATCCAAACCAATCATAAAAGAAACAAAGTCTAAACCTAAAAAGGTTAAAGACCCATTAGATATAAACATATCTGATATTTTAAAAGAAGAACGTACAGTAACCCCATCTAAACCAAAAACATTTGTAAAGAATGAGTTGTTAAATGATATGTTAAACGAAACAATGAATGATGGTGAGTGGAGAAATATGGATGCTCAGTTTGGGTCTAACCAAGCACAAGGGTTTGTGAGTGGGAACTCTAACACAATAGCTCCCGCAGTAGATATAGATGGTAGACCCGTTGATACTAATAATGAAGAAGTTGCAAACGTTATGGGTGCAATGACAAAAGATTATTCTCAATTGATGAAAGCGATTGATAAGAAGAAGGGTAGATAGTAAATGGCCAAACAAAGAAAAGAACAAAATTTTGAACCATTAGATTTACAACCTGATGTGGCTATTGGAGTAACCCTACCATATGGTAAGACGGGTGGTTTATTTCAACTAAGTTATACAACAGAAGAGCAATCAATATCTAATTTGAAAAACTTACTATTAACCAGAAAAGGTGAAAGGGTGTTTCAACCTAACTTTGGTTCTGATGTTTATTCTTTGATGTTTGAAAATATCGATGGTGATTTATCATCAAAATTAGCATCCTCTATAACAGATGATATAGAGTTTTGGTTACCATATATAGTTATTGATAATATCGATGTTGATGTAATTGAAGATAGAAATTATGTAAAAATATTACTATCATATAGGGTAACTCAACAAGGTGCAAATAGAGAAATAATATTATATGCAGATACCGCTGGTACTGTAACAATAGAATAGGTATAATATGGCAAAGAAAATTAATAATGATTTAGTACAAAAAGATGTATCGTTAATCGGTAGAGATTTTGGTGAATTTAGAAAAAACTTAGTTGATTTTTCTAAAAATTACTTCCCAAATACTTACAACGATTTTAACGAATCATCTCCTGGTATGATGTTTATGGAAATGGCATCATATGTAGGTGATGTGTTATCATTCTATACAGATACACAGCTAAGAGAATCTCTCCTAACAACATCTGAAGAAAATAGAAATTTGTTTAATTTAGCAGGAGTATATGGGTATAAACCAAAAAACTATGTACCAGCGACGGTAACAATGGATATATTTCAACTACTACCAGCTAAAGGTGAAGGTGATGGTGTTCGACCTGATTACGATTATGCTTTAAGAATTTTAGATGGTATGCAGTTTGGTTCTGAAGAAAACAACGATGTGAATTTTATAGCACAGGGTGAAGTTGATTTTGCATTCTCATCATCATATAGCCCCACAGAATTATCAGTATACCAAGTAGATGAAACTACTAATGAGCCAATTTATTACTTATTAAAGAAACAAGTAAAGGCCTCAAGTGGTACTATTGAAACAACCGAGTTTGAATTCGGTGCACCAAAAATTTATGATAAAATAAAAATAGAAGAGCCAAAATTTATAAGGGTAACATCAATAGTAGATAGTGATGGTGATGAGTGGACTCATGTACCATATTTAGCACAAGATACTGTATTTGAACAAATAGAGAATAATGAAGATAATTCAACATCGCTCGTTGAGTATAGTGGAGAAACACCATATCTTTTAGAATTAAAAAGAGTTCCTAAAAGATACATATCTAAAGCTGAAGATAAGGGTGTAGTAACAATTCAATTTGGAGCCGGTATATCCCAAAATGCGGATGAAGAAATCGTACCAAATCCAGATAATGTGGGTTCTAATTTGTATAATGTAGTTGGTGATTTAGACCAAGGTATTGACCCATCTAATTTTCTATATACTAAAACGTATGGAGTTGCACCATCAAATACAACATTAACCGTTTCTTATTTAGTTGGTAATGGTATTGTAGATAATGTACCATCAAAAGACTTAGTAAATATTGTAGCAATCGAATCTGAGTTTAGGAACGAGCGTAATTTAGATGATACCTTAATTGAATTTATTAGAAACTCAGTAGCGGTAACTAATCCAGAACCAGCTAGAGGTGGTAGAAGTGAAGAAACATTAGATGAGATTCGTAACAATGCTATGGCATTCTTTGCTGCACAAAATAGAACTGTTACTAGAGAAGATTATGTAATGAGGTGTTATGCGTTACCACCACAATTTGGTTCGTGTCCTAAAGCATACCTATCACAAGATTATCAGATTGAAAATAAAAAAGCAGATGGTACAACAATTTCATCTGAGATACCAAACCCATTAGCATTAAATTTATATACAATGGGGTATACTGATGATAAAAAACTAACACCATTAAATCCCGCTACAAAAAGTAATTTAAGAAACTATATATCATATTATAGATTACTAACAGATGCAGTGAATATAAAAGATGCACATATTATAAACATTGGTTTAGATTTTGAGATTACTGTATTACCACAATATAATTCAAATGAAGTACTTCTAAGATGTATCGAAGCATTAAAAGAATATTTTAGTATTGATAATTGGAGAATCAATGAACCAATCCAGCTATCTAAAATTTATGTATTATTAGATAAAGTAGATGGTGTACAAAGTGTTATCAGACCTGATAGAGATGGTGTGGGTGGTTTACAAATATATAATAGGTTTAATGGTAATTATTCACAGAATAAATATAGTATTAATAACGCTACAAAAAATGGTGTAATATATCCAGCGCTTGACCCATCTATATTTGAGATAAAATTCCCAAATTCTGATATTAGAGGGCAGGTGATAACTCAATCATTCTAAGGAGATATAAATGATTTATAGAATATACGGACAAAAAGATACTACTATTTACGAACATCGTAAAGACCAAAACACTGGAATCGATTCAGTATTAGAAATTACAAAATTCTTTGATGAATTCACGGGAAACCTGCCTGTTGGTAATAGTAGAATACTAACAAAGTTTGATTTAGAAGCGATATCATCATTAATATCAAATGGTGATATATCAGGTACAAAGAAATTTTATCTAAATTTATCATCAGTTGATGAACTAGAAGTTCAATCCGAATATGAATTAGATATTCATATGGTATCTGGTAGCTGGAGTAATGGTATTGGTAAATTCAACCATACTCCAATAACCGAAGATGGGTGTAGTTGGGTATATAGAAATGATAATGAAGTGTGGAGTGTAACCGAAGCGGATATATTTAATGGTGCACAGAAGGTATCTATACCAACTGAGGGTGTTATTCTATATGGTGGATTTGCAGAAGGAACAGGTTCGATATTTCTAACACAATCCATAAATGACATTAGGGGTAATGAACCCACTGCGTTTACAGAAGATGATAAGTTAGTTATATCAGCATCCAACTTCGCAGGCACTACATTAGTATTCCCAGCACAATTAGATGAAAACAAAACATACGGAGTTCAGTTTCAAATTAATCCAGGCTCATTTGATGATATTCAATTTAGAGTATTAGATGCTGATGGGATACTAAAAACTGAAGGAGATTACGAAGGATTCGTAGGTGCAATCACAACACCATCTACACAATCATTTGATTTAACATCTACCTCTGCGGGAGAATATCAATTACAATTTACATTTTTTGATGGTAATGGTGATGGGACATCAACAACTGGTTCATTTGATGAATTATACGTTTATGAGAAAGCTGGTAACACAATTGCTTACGAAACATTTGCATTAAATGATGGTGGTTTTACTTTAAGGAATGTGATAAAAGAAGCTTCTTCTGAATTACCAAGAATGTTTTCATCTGAATCTAAACTAAATTTATACGCAGATAATATTAGCGGTGGTGATGCCTCATACATTAAAAACTTATCCACTGGTTTAGAATATACTTTAAGTTGTGAAGTTGACCCCGGTGATTATCCTGAAATTGGATTTACAATATACGACCCTAATGGTTTAAAATATAGAAGTGGTGTAACAAGCCTATCATCATCATTTACAACACCACAAACTCAGTCTATAACATTTACACCACAATATAATGGTGATTATATATTTGCGTATACATTCTTTGATAGTGGTTCTGCCGGAGCAAGTGGTTCATTAGATAACTTTAAAATTGAATATTCTGGCTCAATAGTAGTACCACCAACAATAGAGGCGGCTTATACTGAAAACGAGGGTGGGGCTACTTGGTATACATCATCAGTAAGTAATACAACTGTATCTAAAACATTTAACAAATATACAACAGATTTAAATGTAGATGTTACCGATTATGTAAATGATTGGTTAAGTGGTAGTAGGGAGAATAATGGATTCCTTATTAAAAGGCCATTATCAGCTGAGACTGGTTCAATGAAATATGGTTCATCTAAATTCTTTTCAAATGAATCAAACACAATCTATGTACCTACCTTAGAGGTAAGGTGGGATAGTGGTTCATTTGAGACAGGCTCACTTAGTGAACTTACCGATGATAATATTACATTATATGTAAATAATATACTTACTGAGTACAAAGAAACTTCTAAAGCAAAACTTAGATTAAATGGTAGGGCTAGATACCCACAGAGAACATTCTCAGATTCATATCCATATACCACTATTAAATATCTGCCGGAAACTACTTATTATCAAGTAAAAGATATTGAGACCAACTTATCAATAATTCCATACGATACCACATATACTAAAGTAAATTGTGATTCTAATGGAAACTATTTTGATTTTTGGTTTAATACACTTCAGCCAGAAAGATTCTACCAATTTGATTTCAGAGTAGATAGAAATGGTAAGAGTGAGTATTTTGAAGGACCTATATTTAAAGTGATTAGATAATGGCAGAAACTAACATAGATAAAGTTGCAGAAAAGATAGAGAGACGGGAAATAAAGAGAAATTTCTCCAATCAAATTATATCATATGGATTACCTGAAGATGGTAAACTTAAATATGGATATAAAAAGCTACCTGCTGTAACAACTCGATATAATCGTGAATCTTACGATAAAACCATAGATGGGTTGAGTGATGAACTTCTAAGTACACGTGGTGATTTAGGTATTACCGAGCAATCATTAAATTATATAAAGTATAGTGAATCTATTGTAGAAGATGAATTTGTAGATATGTTTAGTGGTAGATATGCAATAACAAAAGATGCAAAAACTCCAATTGGTAGAGATAGTTGGAGTGGGTATAAGACTCATCATATTTTGAATATTTACCAAACACCACCAGCCAACAACAATAAGGATGATAAGGCTAGAAACTTCAGATTTGGTGGTTTAGAAACTGTTCCATTTGATGATGCTGAAAAAGGACCTGATTTAAAAAATGGCGGGTATGTAATTACACCAGAACTTATTGAAAGTGGTAAGAGTATAAAACTTACAGTAATTATGGGTATTGGTAATGAATTACGTGATTCTAGTAACGAGCCAAAATATAGCAACGTTAACTTTAAATTAAAATTTAATAGAATACGAAAGCCATATGCTGCAAATGTAAGTGAAGATATTGGAAATACTTTAATTGAAACAGTTCCAAGAGGAACTTACGCATTTTTAAAATTAGAGTTTGATGTATTAAATTCTAAAATGGAAGAAGGTGATATTTGGGAACTTCAAGGACAAGTGGCCACAGGATACAGAGGTACGTTCTTTTATGCTGAGAAAAGTATATTTAAAGTAGATGTAATTGATACTCCAAACTTCCCAGCAAAACAAATTCCAAAAAGCTCAAGAAGATTAGTTCCAGTTGTGGTTGAGATGGCTTCACAGGTTGATAATATGGATGATGCACCAATCATGCTAGAAGGAGCAGGTTCATCAGGCTCATCAACTGGTGCCGGAGTAGGTTCATCAGGCTCACCAAAGGGTATAAAACTTACACCCCCATCAGTTCCGGAAAATATTCTTAACAGTATCAGGAGTTTCGGACCAAAACGGCGATAAATTATGGCAATAGATAGATATCAAAATAAAAAGATACTTACTGATGTTAACACCCCAGTAGATAACGTACAAACGTACTCATTTGTCGATGCAGCACGTTTAGAAAAATCTAACAGACCTGTTAATAAAAAAGTGTTAGATAATACTTGGGTTCAGAAAACTATATATTCAGAAGAGAATGTAGTTAATTCAACAGTAGCTAGATTAAAATATCAAACCACATCAACAGATGATGATAGTGATTATACTTATGATATACTATTAAATCCTGAGAAGGATGTTAGGGTGGCCGATGTTGAACGTGGTACTTACAGCATTGTATATAACTTTTTAGAAGGATTATCACCATCTCTAAAAATAAAAAACACATCAGCTGATGGAACTGAAATAGAATTAGAAGTAGATGGAAAAACAAAATCATTAAAACAACTTTATACTTTCTTACAAGAAAGAGATACTACTAAAGATAACTCGATGTATAAAGAAAACTTGGTTTTAAACTTTGGTAGTAATAATCACTTTCAAATTACTGATATTAGTTTTAACAACAATGATATAATTGGTGAAGTTTCAAGATGGCCACAACACCCAACTGCTAAATTTAACGGAAAAGATGTTACATACTTTCCATCTGAATCAGATGAGGATGAGCGTATATGGATTGAAGTTTATAAAAAAACCAGATTAACTACCGGTAGAGCTGCTAGATTTACTCCTACTGTAGTATCTAGAATCGTTTCATCTGGAAAATCGATGGATGAGGTTAAATTTATACAAGATAAAGATAGTAATGACTCTCCTATATTCTTGAGCAAAAATTCACAGATATTCGATTTAAGATATGATATTGATGCTAATCTTAAAGTAAAGGATGATGTATTTGATAATATATACTATGGGCCGCAACCATTTTCTAAGTTCAAATTCTTCTCACCAAAGATAAATTCTGAAACTAAAATATCCAATGTAGTTGTAAAACTATATACAGAATTACCAGTAGAGTTATTTAATGAACGAGCTACAATAGCATCGATAGTTAGAGATGATTACATAGAAAGAGTGTTAGCGTACCCATACATTAAAGAAGAAACATATGATAACTTTTCATATGCTAACTTTAATATTGATATGGGTAATTATGGTAAATCACAAGGTACTGATTTAAAAACATGGAATACATTATTAGATTCAACTCTATCAACATCTCAACAAATTGTTGATAAATATTTAACTGGTTCATTTGGTACTACTAATTTAAATTTAGATTATTCTAATTTTAAAAACTTTGTAAACTATTCATCAGCAGTAGAGAGGGTAAATAATTTTAAATACAAATTAGAATTAGTAGAATCATTTGATAAAAGGATTAAAACATTAAACTCAATAAGTGGTTCAACTGCGTTAACTAACATATCACAATCTATTCAAAGAAAGGGTAATGTTATTAGTGGTATGGATGGTTGGGAACGTTGGATGTATTATGAAACCACTGGCTCGTTATATACACATTATAGTGCATCAGCTTATGTTATAAACCCTTGGCCACACTATGATGAATTTCCAAAAAAACTTCATAGTGTAACATCATCTCAAGCAATATCTCATTTTAATGGGCTAATCGATTCAGCAAGTATATATGATGCAATGAACGATAATAGGTTAACAAAAACAATACCAGCATCAATTGTTGAGGACCCGCTAAATTCAGATTATATTTTGTTTATTGATATGATTGGTCACCACTTTGATATAACATGGTCGTATGTAAAAGCATTAACATCTATTAATGAACGTGAAGAGCACCCATATGATGGGATGCCAAATGATATGTTATATGATGTAGCAAAATCAATGGGTTGGAAACTTACACATGGTAAAGACCGCTCCGATTTATGGAAGTTTGCAGGTGGTACTGATAAGTTCGGTAATTATGCTCAAACTGGTTCTTTACAAACTAAACCCGATGAACAACTTAATTATGAAGTTTGGAGACGGATTGTAAACAATATCCCATATTTACTAAAAACAAAAGGTTCTCGTAGGGCGGTAAAGGCTTTGGTTGCAACCTATGGTATTCCACAAGCATTCTTATCAATCAGAGAATATGGTGGCCCTGCAATAGAAGATAAAAGACACATTTGGGAACATGATAGATTTGTGTATCATCTAAGAATGGATACTGATAACTATATTACCACGCCGTGGGATAAAGTTTCAGATATAGACCCAACTACTTATTTAAACAGAGACCCTAACCCAATTGATACTATTGAAATTCAGTTCCAACAAAATTTAATTAGAACATCATCACTATTACACAAAGGTTCTGATTTTGCAGTATTGTTAGAACCAACATCAAAAACATCAGGTAAGGGTAATATTCATTTTTATTTAAGTGGTAGTAATGGTTACAAATCATCTTCTATCAACGATGTTCCTATTTTTGATTCTAAAATGAGTACTTTGTTAATTCAGAGAGAGATATCAGTAGATGATATCACACAAGATAATGAATACAAAATTCAATATAGAAGAAATAGAAAAGATAGAATAACAACATCTGCTTCATCGAGTATCGATATTGATGGTTCTACCGAATCATCATATAACGCTGCATGGACTGGTAGTGGTACAGTAACATTCAGTAATACATTACCAACATCTAATACCCCATCAATTTGGGCTGATGCTGAATATATGAGTGGTTCAATACAAGAAATAAGATATTGGGCACAACCACTTAAAGATATTGTAGTTGATGAACATACCCTTTCTAGAGAATCATATCATGGTAACTCTGCAACTTCATCTTACTTTGATTTGAAGTTTAGATTTATACCAGATTCTCAATTAAAGAATGTTGATGAATCTTATGATGGTATCTTATCACAACATCCGAACCAAAGAATTAGTGGTAGTGATTCAGGTTATATATTATCAGCATCTTTATTTAGTTTTGAATCTGATGATTTAAGAGGTGTAACTGAAGAGTATTATACTAAAGTTCCATCTGCTGGTGCTAACAATATTATGAATAATAAGGTTAGAGTTGAATCTAATAAACTAACGGGAATTTTAGACCCAGAAAAGAAGAAAGAAAAATCTCAATACGATTCTGCGCCTGTTGATACAAACCAAGTTGGTGTATATCTATCGGCTACCGATATGTACAATAGTGATATATATAACCATACGGGTTATTTTGAGATTGATGATTACGTTGGTAATCCTGATAGAAGACCAGGTTACTCAGAACAAAATGAAGAATTAGACCACGTTCGTAGACAAGTATTTAAAAAGTATAGTTCAAAAAACTTAATCAATAATACGATTGATATGTTAGCACGATATGATTTTTCAGTATTCGAGCAAATCAGACAAACAATGCCAGCGAGGGTAGATTACAACTCTGGTATATTAATTGAACCACATATCTTAGAGAGACCTAAGGTTAAATCAAAAACTAATTTATCATATACCCAACCACAATATGATACTGTAATAACTAATAATGTACCTGTAACGTCTGAGTACATTGTTTATGATACAATCATAACCGCACCTCGTAGTGAGAGTGCAGAGTACATTCATTATGATACAATCATAACCGCACCTCGTAGTGAGAGTGCAGAGTACATTAATTATGATACAATAATTACAACACCTCATAAAAATATAGAAGCATCTAAACATGATTACACTTCAAGTATTGATACTAAAGTATTCACTGTAATCACTGCTCAAAAGAATGATTTAGAGAGTGTGGGTAATCCTAAACTTAAAGATACGATGTATTCACCATCAACATACAGATACACAATCTTAAACAGGTCAGCATCAGCTGATGTTGGGTTTGGTGTAGGATGGACTACTGGTTCAAATGGATATTGGAATTACAATGTAACCGCATCATCAGCACTCAATGGTAAACCATCTAAGTATGCACTTAAAAATGTATACTATTACGATACAGCTATATCAGCATCATTAAAACTGAGTAATTCATCATCATTAGTTCCTGCATCAGTATCTACTGATGAATTGCCATTATCATTAGAAAACCTAAGATATTTGGGATGTAAGATGACATCCGATTCACTTACAACTAATTCACCAGATACACCGGATGGTAGACCTGTGATTGAGATATTTGAGGCTGACCCAAATGTACTTATTTATACATCACAAACTGCTGAAGAGGGTAATTTAGATGTAGATACTTCTACTGGTGAGTTGGTTCTTAAATTAGAAGATTTAAAAGTAAATGAAGATATTAAGTGGACCAAAGAACAACAATACAAAAAAGAAGTATCTGAATTCAGAAAGAAAGTTCAAAAATTAATTACTATTGAAAAATCAAGAAGAGTAGAGTTCGATATAAATTATGAAGAAGAGCTACTTAGATTTGAAATGGAGAAACGTAGACGGGATGAATTTGATATTACAAACAGACCAGATACTATCACAGGTGGACTTCCCGAACAACCACCATTAGACTTTGATGATGAAATTGGTAATGTTTAATATTTATTGATATGGCAAAAAGAAATCGTAGAAATCGTAGAAATAATCCATCAATGGATGTTGGTTTAAATATGAATGAAGTTGTTAGAGAACGACTTAACAAACCCCAACGTCCTTTTGTGGAATCTCCAATGTTGCCTGAATCTCAACAAACTGAATTGGAAAATATTATAGCACCATTAGAAGATGTTGTAGATAGTGGTAGGGTGTTAGATGATAATAAATTTATAAAAGAAACCGATAGGCTTGGTGTTGATGATATTATAAATGAATTTACATCAACTCCTATATTATTTGAAGAACCACCAGCACCAGTAAGTATTAACGAATCTAATCTATCATCTGAAGATGCTGCTAGATTATTTTTAGAAGAAGAGTTAAGAAGAACCATTTCAAATGAACGTAAACGTGATTTAAATGAATGTTTTAAAGATGAAACTCAACGAAGAATTGATTTCGAAACAGAAATAGAACTCATGCGTACTGAATTTAAATTATATCTTAAAGAAGCATTTCCAAATATTACTGGAAACCGAGATATCAAAAATGGTACAGAGGAAGCATTAAAATCTGAAACCAAAACTAAAAAACTAAAAAATCGTAATAACGTAAAAAAGTTACAAAAAAATAAAGTGGCTAGGTTGCAGCGAGAGAAAAAGCGTAAACAACAAGAAGCTTCTTTTAAAATAAATAAACTAAAAGAAAAAGAAGTTCAAACTTTTTTTGAAGAAGAGATAATTATAGAACAAAGAGAAAAGATTGAAAGAAATCCTGAGATTGAAAAATTAAATTCGGTTCAACGGCAAATCAAAGAAGTAAAAGAAATGGAAATAAGAATGGGCAGACCCATAGTTCCTCACAGAGATATTGTTGAGAGTGAGGAATCTGATTTCGATTCAAATACATATATAACACCTGGTGATATTTTGATTAAGCCCGATAATATGAAACGTAGTTTAGAACAACAAAGGAATGAGATTCGTATGGAGATTTTGAGAAATGAGCTTAATTCGAATCGCAACGAAGAGGAAGATTATATATCTACTTTAAAGTAGAAACGAAAAAATTAACTTAATTTATTTTATTCACATATTTATAGATGAATAAAATTGTAAACAAGGTAAAAAAATTATGGGATACTTAGATAATTCATCGATAACAGTAGACGCAATTCTCACCAAAAAAGGTAGAGAGTTATTAGCAAAAGGAAGAGATTTCTTTGTGATTAGCCAATTCGCATTAGCAGATGATGAGGTTGATTACGAACTATGGAATCCAGCACATCCACTTGGTTCTGATTACTACGGAATCATTATTGAAAACATGCCAGTAGTTGAGGCAGTAACTGATGAGAACTATTCTTTAAGATATAAGTTGTTAACTTTACCTAAAAATACAATTCGTATTCCTATTATAACAACTAACCCATCATCATTAACAATGGAAGAGAATGGTCAACGACAGGTTGTTACAATAGCTACAAAAAATGGTGGTAACGAAACATTAGGATATACAGTAACGTTATTAAATTCAGATGCAGCATCTATCGTTGGTGATGGTAATGGTATCGCAAATAACGAAGATATGGTTGGTGCTAATGAAGATAGACGAAGTGTTACTATTAGTACAAACTCAACGTTTACAATCACTTCAAAAGTACTAGCAGATAATACGGATATCTCAACTAAGATATTTGTTGTTGGTAATGAAACCGGTGGACGTAGTGAAATCACATTAAGTGTTACCAATAATGATGATATTACGGTAGGTAATACATTAGATTCAACATTAGGATAATATATTAAAAGGAAATAGATATGGCAGTTTTACCAGCAGGTTCGTTCAATACATCAAAAAGAGTATATACGGCATTTAAATTAGGGGATGTTGTAGAAGGTGGTGTAGAAAAAGTAACGAGAGGGTTATGGAGTGGTAACGTAGGAACGTTAACATCATTCTACACATCATCAGCACAATCATCTACTCAAAAACAATACTACTATGAGGTTTTCGATGGAGTTTCAACAAACTCTACATCAGAAGCTCAGTTCTCAGTAACATATGGGCACAATGCGGGTAGTGGTTCATTAGGGCAGAATGAAGATTCTCCATCTAATGCTATCTATTCTCAATACGCACAAATTTTACTTCCAGACCAGCAAAGAACATTTACATTCAATGATGTTTCATCTGAACACATTTACGCTGTTAACATTAATAGAGCTAGATTAAAAGATAGATTAGACCCTGGTAACTTCCAACTCAATCTTTCAGAGTTAAATGGTGGTGCTCATGCAAATACATATTACACAGGTTCTAATGTAGAAGTATCATCATCTAATAAGATTATTAAAATGATTGATGATAGTGGTGATACACAACAATCTGCAACTCAAATTGGTAGAGCATACAACTTAGTTTCAGGTTCAATCTTAAATGGTGTTCATTCACCTAAAACTTATTTTGGTAGAGTTTTTCCAGAGCAGGGTGTTATTATCCTAAATGCTGATACAATGAACTCTGAATTATCATTTAATAGTGTAAGTGGTTCTAATATTGATGGTGATAACGCATTTAAAGTATTAACTTCTATTAGTGGTGCCGCTGCAATCAATGAAGATTACGGATTTGCAGCAAGAAATGAAGAGAGAGTTCAATCAACATTCTATTTCGTAAGAGCTAAGAATGGTGAGTATAACTTCTCAAATAATCCATCATTTACAACTGGTTCAAATGGGGCGTTTAGACAACCAACATTTGCAAATAATCCAAAATCGTACATTACAACTGTGGGATTATATAATAGTTCACAAGAATTATTAGGAGTTGCTAAATTATCTCAACCAATTTTAAAATCATTTTCTAATGAAGTATTGGTTAAGGTTAAATTAGATTTCTAAATACCAAATAAAAATAACAGCTCCTTATGATATAATCAGAGGACTGACTCGACTGAGTTTAAACCCCATAGTAATATGGGGTTTTATTTTAAATATTTTTATATTTATACTGGAACAATAGGATATATCTAATGGCAGAAGCACTAAAACAGATAAATGCGGGTGGTTTCCAACGCTACCCATATAACGCCCATAAAAAATGGACTGTTACTGATTTTAATTATCGAGATGATTACTTTTCAGTTTCAGTACTAAAAGGTATATCGCCAACTTATAATGAAAAGATTAACGTTTCCGAATCTATTTCAATCCCTGCTTATAGAGAAATTGACCAAATAGATAATTCAAATTCTAACTCAACTGGATTTTTAAATTCAAAACATCAAAAAGTTATTTGGTCTGGATTAAATCAAATGTTTTTTAAACATAGACGTGGTATGGAGCGGGATTTATATGTATCTGCCTCTATATTTTCAATACCCCATAATAGAATGGGTGATGGTATTAAACCAAATTCAATAGTTGTAGCAGATTTAAGTATAACGGGTTCTCATACAGAAGCAATAAATATATTAGATGTAAAGTTAGATGAACAACATGGTCATTTGTATGATACTCGATTGAATACTGGTTCTTATGTTCCATTTGGCGATTTAGTAGGTTATTGGGGATTCAACGATGAAGTAGTACCACGTAGAACATCATTGGATAAACATATTGAAGATAGAAGTTCATATGAAAATCATGCCTATGGTAAGGGGGTGTACTATGATGGTGGAATAAAAACAACAGGCCACAAACAATTACCATCTGGTACAAAGGTAACGTTTAATGGTTCTGATTCATACATTAGGGTAGACCATAATAAACAATTAGATTTTTACAAAGGTAATGATTACTCAATATCTCTTTGGACAGTTTTACCAACATCCCAATCTGATAGTATATTAGATTATAATTGGTTAGTTAACAAATCTGGAACATATAGAGATTATGGGCAGGATAAAAAACTAAGAGATGTTCTTAGAAGAGAAAATAAAAGAAATCCAATATTCCCATTTGATTTAAAAGTATATAACCAAAACACTTCTGATAATGGTAAGGTGGTCGCATCACTTTCAGATGGATTAAGAAACGTTGAAGTAACTTCATCAGCACAACTTAATGATGCATCAGAACATCACATATGTTTTAACAAAACGGGTTCACTTTTAGAATTATGGATTGATGGTATAAAAGAAGTATCATCATCAATTAAATTAAAATCTCAGATAGCAAATGATTATGATATGTTATTTGGCGCAAGACACCTTTCCGATGGATTCACAGACTTTTCAACTAAGGGTAATGGTGTACTTAGTGGTTCGTTAGATGAAATTAGATTTCATAGAAAAGCACTATCCCAATCGGAAATCGAAGGATTATCAAACAATGATTATGTAACAGGCTCAGCATATCAAACTAACGTTGTTGGTGAGGTATTCTATAAACATGGTATTATGGTAGTATCAGACCCAAGACCAATTTACAAATATGTATGGACGGGTGCAAGCGGTAGTTGGGATTATGGTAGTGAATTTGGATGGAGTACTAAATATAAATCAACCAAACAATTACATGAAGTTTCGTTAATGTGTGAAATTGGCGCAGATGAATTTAATGTATCACAAAACCCATCACTAAAGGTGAATAATAACCCTAACAGTGATGTATTGCAAGATTTTGTAACTGGTTCTGATTTTAGAAACTACTTTACAACAATTGGGTTATACAACCCGAATGGTGATTTAATTGCAATTGGAAAGTTAGCATCGGCAATACAAAATAGAAGTGATGTTGATATTACAGTAAAAGTAAGATTTGATTTAGATGGCCCGTTTGGAACACCACAGACTGGTTCATTAGAACCTGTTGGTAGGCCTACCACAATTACTAAAACCGAAGATGGGAAGTATATTTGGAACAAATTAGATAGACCCCAAATTGGTGTAAACGAATAAAAAGTTATGAATAAAAAAGGAAATTGGTCTCACATCCAAAAGATGAAGGGACATAAAAGTGGGTTAGAAACACGCATAGATGAACAACTTAAATCACAAGGTATTGATGGTGAATACGAACAACACGAAGTATCATATACAATACCAGCAACTACTCATTCTTACAAACCAGACTTTAGATTACCTAATGGAATCTTTATAGAATCTAAAGGATGGTTTCTACCAGAAGATAGAAAAAAACACCTATTAATAAAAGAACAAAATCCTGATATGGATTTACGATTTGTATTACAATCGCCTAATGGTAAAATTTATAAAGGTTCTAAAACCACATACTCACAATGGTGCGAGAAGAATGAGTTTAAATGGGCAAAGAAAGAAATACCACAAGAATGGATTGATGAAAAAGAAAAAGTAAATTTCTTTGGATAATCCAAATATATTTCGTATATTTGTTGTTATATGGAAGATAGACTTCTCTCTTTATTGGAATCAGTCTTAGGTAAATCTAAGAAAACATCAGGTGATAACTATGCTTTTTACTCTCCGTTTGTAGAACACTATAAACCAAAGTTAGAGATAAATATAGCATTAAATTCTAATGGTGATAATCCTTGGCATTGTTGGGTATCAGATGAGAAGGGTAAATCAATCCGTTCTCTTTTCAGAAAAATCAAAGTATCAAAAGATGTTTGGGATGAACACAATTCTATTTTCAGTAGAAAGTATAGATACAAAACAGATTTAACTGCTGAAGAATCTAAGGTAGTTCAATTACCAAAAGAATACATTCCACTTTGGAAACCATCTAATTCAGTAATCAGAAAGCACGCATTACGATATCTAAATAGTAGAGGTGTAACTCCATCAGAAATTATAAAGCATGAAGTTGGGTATTGTGAAGAGGGTGTATACAAACATAAGGTAATTGTACCATCATATGATAAAAATGCACGATTAAATTATTTTGTAGGTAGAAGCTTTTATGATTCTAATTTTAAACATAAGAATCCTGATGTATCTAAAGATGTAGTGGGGTTTGAGATGATGGTAAATTGGGATTTACCAATTGTAATATGTGAGGGTGTATTTGATGCTATGGCAATTCGCATGAATGCAATTCCAATCTTTGGTAAATCACCACAATCAGAATTACAAAAAGAAATAATTCGTAGAGGTGTAGAAAAAGTATATATAGTATTAGATTCGGATGCATTTTCAAATGCACTGAGATTTGCAGAAACCCTTATGAATGAGGGTATAGAAGCTTATGTAGTAGAACTAAACGATTCAGACCCATCTGAAATGGGATTTGATGAAATTAATAAAAAAATAAAAAATACTAAAGCATTAACATTACGAAAGTTAATGGAGTATAAGTTAATTGGTGTATGAGAAAATCAAAGAAGATTAATTATGATGGTAATATAAAAAAGATTTACCATTTAGCAGATGTACATATTAGAAATCTGAAACGGCATAAAGAATATCGTGAGGTATTTTCCCATCTTTATGAGTACATTTCATCGACAATGAGTGATAAATCTATCATTGTAGTTGCTGGTGATATTGTACACGCAAAAACAGATATGACACCTGAGGTGATAGAGATGACACAAACGTTCTTAAAGAGTTTGGCAGATATGTTACCTACAATAATAATACCAGGCAATCATGATGCTAATCTCAACAACCATTCTAGGTTAGATGCATTATCACCGATTGTAAACGCATTAAATCATCCTAATCTGCATTATCTGAAAGATGATGGGGTATGGAAAATGGGTGGAATTTCCTTTTCTCACTCTTCAATATTTTCTGAATCAAAAGGAATAATACCATCAGATGAAGTGAGTGGTGATTATAAGATTGCTTTATATCACGCCCCCGTTGATAGAGTAAAGACTGAGCATGGATTTGAGATTGAAAACAAAAATGTAAACGTAGAATCATTCGATGGGTATGATTTAGTTTTATTAGGTGATATCCACGTTCCAAATCAATCATTAAACTCAGAAGGTACAATTAAGTATTGTGGTTCTACAATTATGCAAAACCATTCGGAAGCAAAGTATCCTGAACATGGTATATTGGTATGGGATATTGATTCTAAGAAATCGGAATTTGTTCCAATCCATAATGATTATGGATATGTTACAGTTGATGTAGATAATGGAAATGTAGTTGGTAATCCAAACATACCAAACAAGCCTCGTATGAGGGTTAGAGTGAGGGATACATCCCAATCCCAGCTTAAAAAAATACTAGCATCGATTAGAGTAGGTAGAAAAGTTCAAGAGGTAACCATACAAAAAGTAATTACCGATACGAAAGATTATAGTGGTGGTTCAAACATCATACTTCAAAATGTGAGAGATGTTGGATTTCAAAATAAACTTATTGAAGATTTCTTATCAGATAGGTACGTTGTTGGTGAAGAACACTTAGATGTTATCAGAGGTATCAATAGTGATATTAATACTAAATTAGGAACATCGGCTGGTATGAAGAATATTATATGGAAACCTAAAACTTTTGAGTTTTCAAATATGTTTTCATATGGCTCATCCAATATTATAGATTTTTCACAAATGAAAGGGGCATATGGAATATTTGCATCCAATGCAAGTGGTAAATCTTCATTATGGGATGCACTTTCATTTTGTATATATGATAAGTGTTCTCGTACTTCCAAAGCATTGGATGTATTAAACTATTCTAAATCAAAATTTGATTGTAAGTTTAACTTTGAAATTAACGGTGTTGATTATTATATTGAACGGGTTGGTAAAAAATCACCTAAGAGGGGAACTGTAAAGGTAGATGTGAATTTTTATAGAATCAATGAAGATGGTTCGAATGAATCTCTAAATGGTGAAGAACGTAGAGAAACAAACTCAATAATCAGACAGTACGTTGGCTCATATGATGACTTCATTCTAACTGCAATGTCGAATCAATCAAATAGTGGTGGGTTCATTGAGAAATCTCAAAAAGAAAAGAAAGAACTACTTGCACAATTCTTAGATATGGATGTGTTTGAACAATTATATCAGGTCGCAAATGAAGAAATCAAAGAACTAAGTGCACTTCTTAAAGATTATAAAAATCAAAACTTTACTGAAAAGTTATCAGAAGCAGAAGAGAGCTTGATTGATAATAAAAAGAAAGTAACTGAAACACAATCGATGTTAGATGAATATACACAACGTAGGATTAAAGTTGGAATCCGTATTGAACAATTACTTAGTAAATTAATTTCAGTAGATACATCTGTAATTGATACCGATAATCTTATAAAGATAAAAGAAGAATTAGAAGAAAACGCAAATATAAAGGCAACTGAGTGTAATGGTTATGTTGATACTTTAGTTGAATTAAAATCTAAATTAAATAAATCTAAATCCAAATTTGATAGATATGATTTAATGGATTTAAAAGAAAAACATCTAAAGTATGAATTATATTCAAATCAGCTGATTGATATTCAATCACAAATAGATGAGTTAGATAGAGAGATTGAACATAAGAAGAAACACTTAGATGGTATTGGTTCTCTTACGTTCGATGATGGATGTGACCATTGTGTAAAAAATAAGAATACACCATTCGCACAACAGGCACAATCATTGGAGAACGAAATAAGAGAATCATCACTTATAGGATTGACACGTTCTGCTGAATACGATGATGTATCTGTGAACAAAGCAAAGTACGATGTTACGGCATTATTATCGGATGTTAAGAAATTAAAAACAGAAAACGATGGTTATATAAATCAAATAGAAAAAGTTGAATTACAAACCAAATCGTGTAACTTAGAACTTACCGAATTGCAAAACAAAATTGATAAAGTGGAATCTGATATCCAAAAATCAATTGAACAAAAGGTATCGGTAGAGCATAATGTAGAGATACAAAACAAAATTGATAAGCATAAAGAAAACTTAAAAGAAATTGAAGATTTAATATACGATACTAATAATATATTGATTGATGTAAGTGGTGAGGTTAAGATAGCTGAGAACACAATAAAAACTGTAAATGATTCCATTGATAAATTAGAAGGTATGGAGACTAAGTATGAGGGGTATGAATATTATTTACAATGTGTAAAGAGAGATGGTATCCCATACGAACTTATATCAGAGGTGTTACCAAAGTTAGAAATAGAAATTAACAATATATTACAACCGCTTGTTGATTTTGAAATTTTATTAAATACAGATGGTAAAAATATAAATTCGTATATCGCATATGGTGAAGAAGAATATTGGCCATTAGAATTAACAAGTGGTATGGAGAAGTTTATATCATCGGTAGCTATAAGAACTGCATTAACAAATGTATCAAATCTACCCCGCCCCAACTTCATAGCAATTGATGAAGGATTTGGTTCACTAGATAGTGATAACTTTAATTCTTTATATTTATTATTTGATTACCTAAAGAACCAATTTGATTTTATAGTAACAATATCACATATAGATAAGACTAGAGATATGGTTGACCAAATTATAGATATTACAAAGATAGATGGATTTTCATCTATTAGATATTTATAAATAATAAAGAATGTATGGAGTGTAGATGTCTTTAATATTTAAGAAAGCAGCAAGAGAAGATTTAAGTAAGTTATCGGTGTATGTTGATGATACAACAAACACATCGTCAAAATACTTTAGAGTTTCTGATGTTCCCCAAGTTTTACAAAAAGGTAAAAACTTAATGAGGATATCAGCACACCCTACTAATTTAGTAGAAGGTTCACAGATTCTTGTAGATGTACGGGATTCTAATGGAAACCCAATATACTTTGAAATACCAGATTACTTAGAAGCTGATAAAAGTAGAGTAATTTCAATTTGGATTTACAATGATAAGGGTGAAGATAATACTGCCAATGGTGATGCTGTAATCACATTAGTTGGTATATCACGATTAGGTGATAATGGTGAAGTAGTTCCTAAAAAATTTAGGGGTAAGCCTAATGTTAGATGGCAAACTATTGTAAATGTAGATAGGGATAGGAAAAACACATCATCTGTAATATTCAAATCAGATACGTTACCAACTGTAGTGGTTTCTGAAAGTATTGAGATATACAATAACCAACCACAATCGGAAACTGAATTATTACTACAATCTCAACAGGGTAATGGTGTTCGTTATTTATATAAAGGGACTACACCAATTATACAAATAGGTGATGGTAGTAATTTTAATGAAGAAATGTTGGGATATCCAATTACATTATCAAATTACCAATCACCCGCAGAACCAATAGCTAAATATCCAAATCCGAATAGTGATACCTTTTATAGTTCATCGATATCTAAGCTTATAAACAGTAAAACGGCGGTGTTATCTACACCATACACATCATCTTTTCAAAATAGAGAAGAGTTAGTACATACATATCAGAGTATAGAATCAGCCGATTATAGTATACAATATTTCCAAAGTGGTTCAAATGTAACAACTGAAAACGAACGTTCGTTTGCTAACTTAACTTTATCTAATGTAGAACCAATATCAGGTGTTGTTGATAAGGTAAAAGTGTTGATTAAATCTGATGGTCTGCCTGGTGAATTTGAATTATTGAATGAAGTTACTGTACCATACAGTTCATCATTTAGTATTAAAGTTCCAGTATCATCTGAAAACTTGAAAGACCCAAAACTTTTAAAAATACAATACCTAAATTCAATTGGTGAAATATCAAGAACTGAAACTATAACATCACCATTCATATTTAGTGGTGGTAACTATTACTTCGGTGGTGAGAAGAACCTTATAAGTGGTTCGATGTTTATTTCGAATGCACTTGGTACTGGAATTGAAATGGGAGGGGTATCCTCTGGATTCATACGTTCTGTGGGATTTGAAGGACAAACATCAGCATCGTTAGGAAAAGCACCAGGTGGCTTTATTATATATAGCGGTTCTGGTAATATGCTAATCGGAGATGATGTACTACAAGGTGTTGGTATGCAAATGATTGGTGATAATGATGATAGACACTTTATATTCTCAACTGCTGATGGTGGGTTATTAGATGTTAAAACTGATAAGTTTTTTATTGGTACAAATGATTCACAATTTATTAGTGGTTCAGATGGTAATATAGAAATCAGTTCATCATTATTCCATTTAGACCCAGTAAATGAGTTACTGGTGATTGGTGCGGATGCAGTTATTAACGCAGATTTAAGTGTTAATAATTTAAGAACACCTGCTATAATAAATGGTTCACCATCAACAAGAGCAAACGCATCATCATCTATTGATTCTGATGGATTCGCAAAGTTTGTTTCTGCTAGTATTGGTGGTTGGGATATTAGTACAGGTTCTATTGAAGGTGGTAACCTTTTAATGAAACCAGAAGGTATCTTACAAACTAGAGATTTTGCAAGTGGATTAAAAGGGTGGAAAATATCATCTGAAGGTAATGGAACTGCAGAATTTGAAAATGTTCGTATTAGAGGTACGATGAGAACCACTACATTTGAGAAGGAGTCTGTTAACGCAGTTGGTGGTCAATTATGGATTGCAAACTCAACCACAATCACAGGCTCGATAATCGCTAACGATTTAACAATGTCTGTTAAAAATGCAAAAGGTTTTGAAAATGGTGAAATCTTAATTGCAAAAAAAGTAGATGGTAGTGGATTCCAAACAGAATACATTTTAGTAAATTCATCATCAATTGATGGTAACCAAAATAATGAAGATGAAAATTATGGTAGAATTTATGTAACAAGAGGATATGGTTCAGGTTCATCTGGTGATTTCGTTGGTGATATCGCATCAATATCACAATCATATGAAGATGGGCAAGTTGTAGTATCCACAGGTAAAGTTGGAACAGGTTATATAAAATTAAACGCAAACCCATCAGATACTGCAACACCATTTATGGATGTAGTGGAAAGAACTGGAAGTGGTTTGTACGATGTATCTCTTGCAGCACGATTAGGTGATTTAAGTGGGTTAGCAGGGAGTGATTATGTATTTGGTAGTTCAACGCCAGGATATGGATTGGCAACAAATAACGTATATCTACAAGGTGGTATCAAAGCAACCTTTGGTGAAATAGGTGGGTTTGGTATAAATGAAACAACCATATCATCATCAAACGCATTACTGATTTTAAGTTCATCTGGTCAAATATTTGCTGAAAGTGGTAGAATTGCATCTTTTGAAATAACCTCATCTAAAATAGATGCATTACGATTGGTAGAAGAATTTACTCCAATTAGTGAAAGAAGTGGTAGTATAAATACCCAATCACTCCCATCAGATATAGATGGTAGAGCAACAATAAACATTACCGATGTTACATCATCTAATATGGGTATAGAACGTTTTGTACCAGACCCACTTTCAGCAGCATTAACTAATATAACATTAGATAGTTCGAACGTATTCGCGGTTGGTTCTGATTTTGAAATATTCTATACAGAATCAGTACATTACGATTCAGCTGATAATCAATCAGTATCAATTACTGCAAAATTTAGGTCAGCATCTATATCAGTAAATGAACCAACGGCATCTATTGCAGCTTATTCATCATCAATAGTTAATGGTGAATTTACCTTTGAGGCCGGAATGCAAAACTATGATATATCTCAAAACAGCCCATATTTAGCTACAGTGCAAGGTGTGGATTCAATTGCGTTTGGATTACCAGAAACACCATTATCTTTAGGAGCATTGCCGAATGGGTTTTTTCTGAATTTATTTACTGATTATAGTCCTAATCTTGTATCCGAAGAAGATAGAGTAGATTTCTTTGGTAATGGGATAAATTTAGATTTATTTGTAGATGTTAATGTAAATGATATATCAACTTTAACGGGTTCGTTGAGTACATTCATAGTATCTTCTTCAGCTGACCAAAAAAATAATATCTCCATATGGAGTTTGGAAAGTACTCCAACAGTATTTGGATTTTCCTCAGAATATATAAATTATATACCAGTCGACGGGTTTGCTTTAGATACAAATTCTACAACACCTGAAAATGATTTTATAAACGTATTTTGGACTGGTTCTGCAGGAAGCTGGGGTGGGAGCACCCAGTATCTTTGGGTTTCAAGTGGTTCGAAGGATGATAGTGGGTTAGATGCCTTTGGTGATGGTGAAGTATTCCACTATTTCTTTTTAACTGCATCAAACGCTAGCCTTGCTGACATGCCTGATGATTTCCTTATCGTACCTGATGTACCAACCACAGCCAACGTCGGTGGATACATAACATCCGAGCAATTCAATACAATAACTGGCTCATCGTTTATGTATATCCAACAAGTCGCAGAGCAGGGTGGTATTAGTCCAGCCGAATGGGCTTCTGTAATTACATCTACTTCTGGAATCGAAGCTTCGTATGAAAATATATACTATACAGGTTCAGCTCAATTATTAGGATTTAGCGAAGAACCAATTGAAACTAATATTGGTACTTCTCCAACATCATCAAACTATACCTACCCTGGTGAAGCAAAGAACTATGCAGCTTTACTAAAACCAGGATGGTTTGTAAATCCAAATGTTATAAGTATATTAGATGGTATAAATAACACAACAGCATCATTAGCAGGTTGGACTGAAATAGAAACATCGGGTAGTTTAACAACTTGGATATCGGGGGTGGGAGCAACTCCACTTCCTGCGTGGGAAAATGGTAGTTGGGGATTCCCATTAAAACTTAGACATACCTTAGCGTTTCAAGTAGAGGCATCTTCCTCTGAATTACAAATCAATAATGGTATCTGGCCATTAGATATAGCTGAAAGTGGTTCTATTCCTATTGGAGTGGCATACGAGTTAAATCAGTCATTATTAGCAGCAGTAGATAGGGGTGGTGACCCATTAAATATAACTCAACGATTGGATAACACAAGAGTTCAAACTGATATAACTGCAGCTGAATTGGCACTACTTTATGAAGATAATGAGACATTCCTATCAACAAACTTTCAGAAATTTTTAACTGAATATGAATCACCAGCCATATACAAATCGACTACACAGGGTGGTAAAATCACTATGGGTTACCAATCAGGTTCATTTGTAGAAAAAGTAACATTCTCTATAAGTGGTAGTGGTGAACTAAGTTCATCTAAATTCTTTGTAGATGAGCGAGGAAATGTTACAGGGTCTAAAGTAAGTTTTTCAGGCGGAGTTATTTCAGGCTCTAATTTAAATATTAACGCAAATCAATTTGATTTTGGAGCAGATGGTGGATTTATATCAGGCTCTAATGGTTCATTGACAATCAGCTCATCATTATTCTCATTAACTGATACTACATTAGAAGTAAAAGGTGATTTAAGAGCTAGTAGCGGTTTTATACAAGATACTTATTTAGGTGGTAAAATAGTAGAGACTGGTGTTCAAAACCCAAGTGTATCATCGATTAGATATCAATTACCATTTGTTGAAACATATTCAACATCATCAACAGATGTAAGATTAACATTCTTAACTGGTTCTTCTAAAACATCATTTCAAGGTTCACATGGAAAGTGGTCGTTATCTTCGATTTTCCAATCTACACCACAAATGTTAGTTACTGGTTCCGCACTAGATGGTGTGGGATATCCATCTGAATTTAAAAGTTGGTATGATATAAGTGGAGTTGGTAAAGATTACAAATTTATAAATGATTTTACTCAACAAAACGTTTCTGATGCAAGTTCATCTTTATCACCATCCCTACTTGGAAATCAATTAGTATTTAATAAAGAAAATACATTCAGAACAGGTTCGAATGTATATAAAACATTAACATCTGAACTTATACACATATCAGAATCATTTTCTGAATCTGAATATAAAAACGCACATTTACAATTTGCGGCACGGGGAACTACTCACCCATATAGTGGTGGATTTACTGGATTCTTCCCACAATATAAAATTGATATAATTTCAGGTTCAACTACATACTACACAAAAGTGTATAAAGATGAAAACGCAACTGAGAAGAGTTGGACTGTATTCGATATTCCGATATCCGATATTTTAGAAATAGAAGCAACAAGCAATTCTGATAAATCAATTGAAAATAGATTTAAAGTTAGAATTGGAATGTTGTATAGTGGTTCATCTGCTACTGGTACTATTGGTAGTGGTGTAGATGGTTTAGGTTGGGCATTAACTGAAATGAGAATGGTTGAACCTGCACGGGTAGCTGCGATTGATACACAAACCCTTCACTTTAAAGATACTTATTTAACGTGGGATGGTAAAGAAACTACCGCACATAAAGGAAACTTTGCACCAATAGTAACATCATCATTATTCGAATCAATATCAGGTTCACGATATACGTTAGGTAAGCCAAAACAAAGATGGCAAACCGCATATCTTAAAAACTCAGTAGATACGTTATCTGATAGAAACTTAAAAAAGAACATAAAAATATCACCATTAGGATTACAGTTTGTAGAATCGTTGAAACCTGTTAAGTACGATTTCAAAGATGATAATACAACTCACTATGGGTTAATTGCGCAAGAAGTATCACAATCTCTTGCTGAGTTTGGTGTACATACTGATGACTTTGGTGGTTATAACGGAAGTGAAGGATATTTATCATTGAAATATGAAGAGTTCATATCACCAATGATTAAAGCAATTCAAGACCAACAACAATTAATAAAAGATTTACAAAGTAGAATTGAAACCTTAGAAAGTGGTTCTACTAATTAAAGGATATTTATCATTATGGGGAATCTAATAAAAGAGTGGGTTAAGGGAATCTTAACTGAGGATATAAAAAAAGAGGTGGTGGTTTACGCAGGTAGATTTCAACCATTCCATAAAGGGCATTATGGTACATACCAACACTTAGTAAAAAAGTTTGGTAAAGATAATGTGTACATTGGTACATCCAATAAAACGGATAATATCAAATCACCTTTTAAATTCAAAGAAAAGAAAATGATTATGATGAAGATGTTTGGTATCTCATCAAATAAAATTATTCAAATTAAAAACCCATATGCACCTAAAGAAATTATTAGTAAGTTCAATAGTAAGACAACTGCGTTTGTAACTGTTGTTGGTGAAAAAGATAGATACAGATTAAAAGGTAAATACTTTGAACCATACCATCCAGATAGAATCGATAAGGGGTATGAGGATAAAGGATATGTTTATGTAGCACCATCAAGTGGTGGTGGTATGAGTGGTACTGAAGCAAGAAAACTTTTATCACAAGGTTCTGAATCAGATAAACTTATTGGATTTAAAAAAGTGTATGATGGAAAGTTTGATTCTAAAATTTTTACATTGATTACAACTAGATTAACAAAGATATTTGGTAAGATGGAATCATTCTTATCAACATTTGATTTTAATGAATTAATATCAGAAGCATCAGTAACTACTACAAGTGGAAAATCAGTTGTAGATGATGGGCCGGGATTTACATATGGTAATTCAAAAACATATAAGAAAATCGGTAATGATGCAGCAGAAGCATTGGGGTGGCAAGTTGTTGATTATATTTTAGGTAACGATGGTGATTCTATATATGCGGATGATGCAAGAGGTATAGATGATAAGTATCCAGTATCATACTTCCCATCTGGTATAGCTGGGTTGGATGGACAATCTCAGAGATATACAGATTTGAGAGGTAATACTGCATATAGAGCGTGGGCTGATAAAATCAAAGGTGTTGCTACAATTGTAGGATATAAGTTGGTTGATTTCTTAGATGCTGAGCAAGGTATTGAAGATACGAAAGATGCACCTGTAAAAGAACCTAAATTCAATTTTACACAAGATGTAAAAACTGAACCTATGAGAGAAGGTTTGATTATGGAAGGTGGTGCGTATGGTCATATGTCTCACCCATTCGATACCGATATGAATCTAACGTTTGGTGATTTAAAAACAATCATATCAAACGCATTAAATGGTAAGTTGGAATTCGCTAGAGAAAAAACAGATGGACAAGCGCTTGCTATTAGTTGGAGAGATGATAAAGGTTTAATCGCCGCTCGTAATGGTGGACACCTAAAGAATAGTGGTGAAAACGCATTGGATATTAGTGGAGTAGCTTCTAAGTTTCAAGGTAGAGGTGGATTAACCGATGCATACAACTTCGCTATGCAGGATTTATCAAAAGCAATCAAAGGTTTATCAAAAGCACAAAGGGATAAGGTATTCAATCAAGGTTCATCCTTTATGAATATAGAAGTTATATTCCCAACATCAGTAAATGTTATTCCTTATGGGCAACCACTATTGGTATTCCACGGAACAATGCAGTATAATATGGATGGGAAAGCAATTGGAGCTGATACATCAGCAGCTAGAATATTAGCTGGTATGATTAAACAAATCAATCAAGATGTACAAGATAATTACACAATCCAAGGACCACCAGTTGTTAAGTTACCACAATCCGAAGAACTTTCAAAAAAGCAAGGTAAATACTATTCAGCGCTAAACAAAATCCAAAAAGAATTTAAACTAAAAGATTCTAATGGTGTAGCTGATTACCATCAAGCATGGTGGGAACAGTATGTTGATAAGAACACACCATCTACATTAGATAACAAAACCAAAATGGGATTAGTTAAACGATGGGCATTCTTTGATAACTCATTCAGATTGAATAGAAAGAATATTACAGATTCTAAGGTATTAGATTGGGCAACCAAAACAGATAAGCAAGATAAAGCAAAGATATCTAAACAAAACCTTAGAAAGTTTGAAGATATATTTTTAGGTGTTGGTGCAGATGTACTTTCATTTATGAGTTCTGCACTTACAGTCAATCCTGATAAAGCACTTAGAACTATGAAATCTGAATTAGATAAAACTATAAAAGCAGTTCAGAAAAGTGGAGACCCAAAGAAGATTGCAAAACTTAAAATGGAATTAGAACGATTAGCAGCAGTAGGTGGTAAAGATAAGATTGTACCAAACGAGGGAATCGTATTCACATATAAAGGTGGAACGTATAAACTAACAGGTTCATTCGCATCACTTAACCAGATATTAGGATTATTTTACGAATAGTCTTTTTAAATTAAATTTAGATATTTATATACAAATTAAAGTTATGGCAAAATTAAAGAACATCAAAGCAGTTAGTGAAATGTTAGAGGGTAAACACAAAACCCAAACTAAGAAGATAGTTGCATTTGATACAAAAGAAGTTGTAAGAAGAGATGTTGGGGAAGTTTGGGCTGATGATAAAGGTCAGAAATGGGAACAACGTAAAGGTTATAAAGTAAAGGTTGGGAAACTCGCCAAACTCAGAGAAGAGTTAAAAGGATTCCCAAAGTGTAGAAAAGATGTTTGTACTTGTACAGATGCAGGTTCTGCTGATTTAAGGATGAAGGCATATCATGGTATGTGTTTAGATTGTGTTACTGATATGGAGCATGATTTAAAATTAAAAGGAGAGTACGGAGAATACGAACGTAAAAAACTTTTAAATAATGCTGAGTCTTGGTTGAAAGAAGCAGAAATAGAAAAAGAAGTTCTAAAAACAACAATCAAAGCATCATTCATTAATGAGGATGGTTCTATTGAAGAATGGGATGGTTTATCTGAAGATGAAATCACTGCTAAGATTGATGATGGTTTTGAGAAGTTTAAAACAAACTTCATTGATAAACTAAAAGGAGAACAAAATGAAGAAAGTAATTAACTGGATTTCAGGATTATTAAAAGATGAGAAGGGAACACCTTCATCAAAAAGATTCATTGGTATTATGGCTGGGCTATCATTGTGTATTACACTTTATGTAAATTCATTCTCAGAAGAACACGTTGCACCATCACCAGTTTTAATAAACGCAGTTGCAGCTCTTGCATTTGGTGCTTTAGGATTAGCATCAGTTGATAAGATTTGGGGTAAACGAGACGAAGACAAATAAATGAACATTAGAGAATACATACAGTCAGTATATGAGACTTACATTAATGACGGTGTAGAAACTTCACTTGCATTAGAATATGTTAAGTCCGATATGTATGAACATTTTGTTGAAAAAAATATGATGACCGAAGACCTGCGTAAATGGTTAGGTAAAGGTAAGACGGGTTCAACCTCAGGTGGTGGATGGGATAGATACGGAAGTGATGGCCAGAAGCTAGGTAAATGTGGTGATGGTAAAGAAGGTGGTGCATATGCCGCTTGTTTATCACAAGAAAAAGCCAATAAGTTAGGGCCTAAAGGTAGAGCATCATTTGTTAGAAGAAAACGAGCTGCACAAAAGAAAAGTGGTGATACAAAAAAAGGTGGAAATCGAACCAAAGGTAAAGCACCAACAAACAGTAAAACTGGAGCATAATAATGAAAGTAAATATCAAAGCAGGTAGTGAGAAATATAACGTAGATTTTAAAATCACTCCCCAACTAAAAAATAAAGGTTTAGTTGCAATGGCTAAATCATCTAAGGATTTAGATAAATTACAAAGTGCTATTGCTGCGAGAGCAGGTGGTGATGAATTGATTGATTATATCATTCTAAAAGTATTGGAGAGTAAATTAAAATTACCAATGGAAATTGATAGAACTTATAACGGTGCTGGATATGGGTTTGTTTTAGATTTTTATTCAATCGCAAAAAAATTAAATTAAGGAAATCTAATGATAAAATTAAAAGAATTACTAGAAGGTAAGAATGATTACTTTAAAACAGCAGGTGAAGCAGTTGATTTCGCAAAAACATCTGCAGAGAAAAAAGGGTTTGAAATAGATGAAGATGATTGGAACTCTCAAATCACTATGGGTGGTAAATATAACAGATTAAGACCAGGTGTTGGTAAAACACATTCATTCCAAATTGGATTACTTAAAAAAGGTAAACCTCAGAGAAAAGGATTATCTATATCATTGTATGGTATGGATAGTGGTAAATTTGAATTGACACATTACATAAACTAAGGAATGCTATGAATAACAAATGGATATCAAACTACATCAATGAAATATCAGAAGATGAAAACGACCCACAAGAAATTTCGGTAGGTAACTATCAGACAAAATACTTTCACGTTTGTCCAGGTGCATCAAAACTATATGGTGATATAGAATCCAAAGGTGTTGATATGGATATGGCTGAAAGAAGTGCAAGATTACAAGATGCGCTTTACTTTGTAGAAGAGCATATCCAAAGAGATGGATACAATCCAGAAAAAGATTATGTAATGGTTGCTAAAAACATCGCTAAGAACATTATGAAGATGGCAGAGATGATGGGATTAGAAAAAGAACACGATTACATACAAGGACACGTTGATACGATTGAGAAAGTAGTAAAAGAAAAAGGTTTAGAAGAAAAAGTAATGGAACTTACTGAAGAGAATGTTCCAACTAATCCATCTAAGTGGTCTTACTACAAATCACAAGCAAAGAAGAAATTTGATGTGTACCCATCAGCGTATGCAAACGCATGGGCTGCAAAACAATACAAAGCAGCAGGTGGTGGTTGGCGAACCAAAAAGAAAGAATCAGTAAACGAAGCCAAATCAATGGATACATCAAAAAGATTAAAGGTTTACGATAAACTCAAAAAAGGTGATGAGATTACAATTAAGTATGGTTCATCGATGAGTAGTGGTAGAGAAGGTAAGTTTAAAGTAACTAAGGGTAAGACTTTAGTTGGTAAACAAAAAGTAGAAAGAATAATTCTACAAAATGTAAAGAATCCAAAAGGTGTTAAGTTCTACCTATATCAGAGAAACGGAAACGTAACTATGGCCATTGGTGATATGGCAGCTACTATCGAAGATATGCATGAATCAGTAAACGAAGCACGAAAAGTTAATCCTAAATCTAAGAAGTTTCTAAAAGGGATGAAAAAGATTAAGGTTAAAGGTCTTGGTGGTTGGATGCCAGGTGTTGATTATGTGTATGTTGATGGTGATAAGTATTATTTTGTAGATTTCGAAGGTGACCATATGGAACTGAAAAATACAAATACTATCAAACAATTACATAAATTACATGGTAGTTGGAGTGACGGTTATAACTATACGTTAGGTGAATCAATCAACGAAGCTAAAGAACCTGAAGTAATTACTCAATTAAGAAAAATTGTAAAGAATAAACAAAACGATTTGATTAAAGATACTAAGAGTGGTAAGAAGGTAAGAGTTGATATGAATTCAGCAAACTTAATGGTTCAAGTATATGATGCACTTAAAAAACAATCTAATAAAGATAAGTTTGTTAAGAGTGGTATCGCAATGATGGGACACACAGCATACAAACTTATGAAGAAAGAAAACATAACTGAGTATGATGTAGAAAATCAACAAGATATAAAAGAATTTACAGAATTTATGAAAGAATACCAAAGTGACATCAACGAAGCAGAGTATCAAGGGAGAGATGTAAAACTTGGTAAAATTATGCAAGGTGATGTTAAGAAGTTTAAAGTATATGTAAATAACGATAAAGGCAATGTTGTTAAAGTAAACTTTGGACAAAAGGGAATGACTATCAAAAAGGATAATCCTGGCGCTCGTAAATCATTCAGAGCAAGAATGAATTGCGATTCACCAGGCCCAAGATGGAAAGCCCGATATTGGTCTTGTAGAAAATGGTAAATTAGTTTTATTAAAAATAGTTTAATATTTATTCTAAACAAGTTAAATTTAAAACAAGTATTATTATGAACACAATTTTAGTTATTATGGCAATTGCAGCAGTTTTGGCGATAGCAATTGTTATCTTACAAAAAACAGGTAAGATTAAAGATGAAGATGGTGATTTAATTCCTGATGTTGTTGAGGACAAGGTAGAGGAAGTTAAAGCAGAAACCAAGCGTAGAGTCAAGAGAGTAAAACAAGAACTCAAAGACGTTAAAAAATCTGCAAAAGATTTAAAAGAACAAATTGTTGATGTTGCAGAAGCAGCGGGGGGTTCTAAACGAAAGGGTAGAAAATCAACCAAACCAACAAAGAGTTCTTTAAGAGTAATGAAAAAAGATGAACTACTTAAATTAGCTAAGAAAGATTTTAAAGTTGAGTTAGATTCTAACTTAACAAAAACAAACTTAGTAAATAAGGTGTACGGGTTGTATCACAAAAAATAAATGAATAAATACTTCGGCGATATTAGAAATGTAATAATCTTAGTACTGATAGTCGTTATCTTACTAATGAGGCAGTGTAGTGGTAGTGGTAGTGGTGAAGTAACACCAACTGAACCGACTGTTATTACAAAAACCGAAGTAAGATACGATACAATTACAAAGGAGATTCCAAAGTATATTCCAAAAGTAGTTACAAGGATAGTTAAAGAGTTTGATACAATAAATGTACTACAACCAATTGATACACTATCTATACTTGAAGATTATTTCGCAACATATGTTTATGAAGATGTACAGAATTTAGATTCGTTAAATTTACGAATTACTGATAGTGTATCTCAGAATAAAATTATGTCTAGAAACATTCAATACGATTTAATATACCCAACAGTAACCGTTACCGAAACCAAATATATTAATCCAAGAGAATTTTATATTGGTTTCGGTTTAAACGGTTCAACAAGCCAATTTAATTACGTTGGTGGTCAACTCCTTTATAGAACAAGAAAAAAACAAGCATTCGGACTGGGAGTTGGTATCAATGAAAATTTACAACCAATACTATCTACTCAGTTCCTTTGGAAATTGGGTAAATAGTATATGGCACAAACTATAAAAGAACTTATTAGGGAAGAGTACATTAAATGTGCTAAAGACCCAGTTTACTTCTTTAAGAAGTATTGTTATATACAACACCCAAAGAGAGGTAAAATTCTTTTTGATTTGTATCCTTTTCAAGAAGATGTTATGGGTGAGTTTAACGACCACCGATATAACGTAATCCTCAAATCACGTCAGTTAGGTATCTCAACATTATCCGCAGGTTATTCTTTATGGATGATGTTATTCCACGAAGATAAAAACATATTGGTAATTGCAACCAAACAAGAGGTAGCTAAAAACTTAGTTACTAAGGTTAGGTATATGCATGAGAACTTACCGAGTTGGTTAAGAGGTGATACCGAAGAAGATAACAAACTATCCTTACGATTAAGAAATGGTTCAACAATCAAAGCAACATCAGCAAGTGGTGATGCGGGTCGTTCTGAAGCACTATCAATGTTGATTATAGATGAGGCTGCTTTTATTAAAGGTATTGATTCAATTTGGGCATCCGCACAATCTACATTATCAACTGGTGGTAAGGCAATCGTATTATCAACTCCAAATGGTGTTGGTAACTTCTTTCATAAAACGTGGTTAAAGGGTGAGCAAAAAGATGGTTGGAATCCAATCAAACTCCATTGGACTGTACATCCTGAAAGAAACGAACAATGGAGAGGGGAACAGACTCAATTGTTGGGTGAGAAGATGGCAGCACAGGAATGTGATTGTGATTTTATTTCATCTGGTTATACAGTTGTTGATGGACAACTTCTACAATGGTATGAAGAAACTCATGTACAAGAGCCGGTTGAGAAAAGAGGTTTTGATGGGAACTATTGGCTTTGGCAACAACCAAACTACGCAAAAGATTACATTGTGGTAGCGGATGTTGCGAGGGGTGATGGTGCAGATTATTCAGCATTCCACGTTATCGATATAGAATCTATGGAACAAGTAGCAGAGTACAAAGGTAAGATTGAAACTAAACATTATGGTAATATGTTGGTGAATGTTGCAACTGAGTGGAACGATGCATTATTAGTAATTGAAAACGCAAACATTGGTTGGGCTGTAATTCAAGAAGCAATTGATAGAAACTATACAAACTTATATTATTCATACAAAGAATTTGGGTATGTCGATGATGATGTTCATTTACAAAAGGGATATGATTTAAAAGATAAATCTCAGATGGTGCCAGGATTTTCAATGACAAGTAGAACCAGACCATTAGTGATATCTAAGTTAGATACTTATATGAGAGAGCGAGTTCCTATTATCCGTTCTAAGAGATTAATAGATGAACTATTTGTATTTATATGGAATGGTAGTAGAGCAGAAGCACAGCAGGGTTATAATGATGATTTAACAATATCATTCTCAACTGCATTATGGGTTAGAGATACTGCATTAAAATTGAGACAACAAGGAATTGAATTAAGTAGAAGAGCACTATCCGCCACCTCAAAACAATCGGGTGTTTTTAAAACGGGACAGAGTACTGCTAAGAATTCTTGGAAATTAAATACAGGTAGAGGTGACGAAGATATAAGTTGGTTGCTATAAAATTAGGATATTAAAAATATTTTTTGTATATTTATAGATTGTAAGTAATAAGTAAAGTAAAATTATGGCAGATAAATCATTATTTAGTAGACTACAGCGATTATTCTCAACTCAAGTTGTTGTTAGAAAAGTTGGTAAAGATAAATTAAAGGTAGTCGATTCATCCCGTTTACAAAGCGATGGTAATCGTAGAGGTTCGGCATATTACGATAGGTATGGTAGATTGCATGGTTCAAATTCAAGAAAGAATTGGCAAACCTACAATGAACGATTTAATTATCATTCAAATAAATTAGAATTATATACTGATTATGAAGCAATGGATAAAGATTCTATTATTTCATCAGTATTAGATATCTACTCAGATGAGTGTACACTTAAAAACGATATGGGTGATGTACTCAGAATCAACTCATCAGATGAAAAACTAAAGAAAACCCTACACAACCTATTCTACGATGTATTGAACATTGAATTTAATCTTTGGAGTTGGGTTAGAGGTATGAACAAATATGGTGATTATTATCTTTATTTAGATATTGATGATGACTTGGGTATTGTAAATGCATCACCACTATCTGCATACGAAACGAGAAGAGAAGAAGGTTACGATATGGATAATCCATATTCAGTTCGTTTTGAAGTAGAAGAACAAAACACAAACGCAATCTCACAAAGAAACAACACTAAGTTTTTAGAATCGTTTCAGGTTGCACACTTCAGATTATTAACTGATACAAACTTCCTTCCTTATGGCCGTTCGTTATTAGAAGGTGCAAGAAAGACTTGGAAACAGTTAACTCTTATGGAAGATGCTATGATGATTCATAGAATTATGAGAGCGCCTGAAAAGAGAATCTTTAAAATTGATATTGGAAATATCCCCCCAGCCGAAGTTGATTCGTATATGGCAAGTATCATTGACCAAATGAAGAAAGTTCCTTATGTAGATGAAACGACTGGTGAGTACAACTTAAAATTCAATATGCAGAATATGCTAGAAGATTACTACCTACCTGTACGAGGTGGGCAAAGTGGTACTGAGATTGATTCCCTAAGTGGAATGGAGTTTGGTGGTATTGATGATATTGAATATCTAAAGAATAGGATGTTAGCAGCACTTAAAGTTCCAAAAGCATTTATTGGATATGAAGAAGGTGTTGAAGGTAAAGCAACATTAGCACAAGAGGATATTAGATTTGCTCGCTCTGTTGAAAGAATCCAAAAGATTGTTCTTTCAGAATTAACTAAGATTGCAGTTGTACACTTATATGCACAGGGCTATGAGAACGAAGATTTAGTAAATTTCGAATTAGAACTTACTACACCATCAATTATCTATGAACAAGAGAAAGCAAACCTTTGGTCTGAAAAAGTATCTTTAGTTTCAGATATGAAAGACTTGAAAATGTTATCTCAAGAATGGATGTACAAAAACGTATTCAATATGAGTGAAGATGAGTGGAAGATGGAGCAATATAAAGTTATTAATGATTTAAAATTAGGATTCAGACACGAACAAATCGAATCAGAAGGCAATGACCCTGCTAAGACTGGTGAATCATTTGGTACTCCACATGATTTAGCATCTATGTCTCAGCAAGGTGGTGAGGATGATGGGGCATCTACGCCAAAAGAAGAAGGTGGAGCGCCAGAAGGTGGATTCGATGGAGCTGGTAGACCTAAAGAGGGTGGGACGTATGGTAAAGATAAATCACCATTCGGTAGAGACCCGCTAGGTAACAAAGGAATTGATATAAAATCTGATTCAGTTCGATATTCTTATAACGCAAATGAAGTACTTAATAAAGAAGTAACCAATTCGATGTTATCTAAAATGAAAACTAAGGTAAAGAGCAGAAAAATAATTATAGAATCTTTAAAAATGGATGATGATATTGTAGAATCTCCATTATTAGATGAAAAAAACATATTGAATTCTGATAATTAAGATATTTATAACTAAATATATGGGTTACTCTACCAAAATAGAAGGAACTAATGAAAAACATTAAGCACAGTAAGTACAAAAATACAGGCATTCTATTTGAATTGTTAGTACGACAGATTGCGACAGATACGTTGAACAACAGTGATTCAAAGGCAACAGCAATTATAAAGGAGCATTTTGGTAAAAAAACCGAATTAGCAAAAGAATTAAATCTATATCAATCAGCAATCAAAGAATCTTTTAATTCTGAGTATAAGGCTGGTGAATTTTTAAATATCATATTGAAAGAGAGGGCTAAACTTACCGAAACTACACTAAGTAAGCAAAAGTACAACTTGATTAAGGATATTAAGAAGAATTTTGTATTAGAAGATTTCTTTAAGTATAGAGTTTCTAACTATAAAGAGAATGCATCTATCTATAAGTTGTTTGAATACAGAAATTCAGATAACCCAAAGCAATATGTTGAGTGCAAATCGACATTGATGGAACATTTGATAGGAAAATCTAAAAATTCTGATAAAATGGTTACCGCTATCAATGAAGATTACTCAAAACAACCAAAAGAGGTAAGATTATTGGCTTGGAAGATGCTAGTAGAGAACTTTAATAACAAATACACAAATTTATCTAATAAACAACGTAATATTCTTAAAGAATACATCGAATCAGTAGATAATTCGGAAAAATTAAAGAATTTCGTAGTTAGAGAATCAAATCAACTACAAAAATCACTTAAATCTGTTAAAATTACTGATAAAGTAACTAAGATTAAAGTTAATGAGGTAATCTCATTAGCATCTAAGTTAAAATCATCAAAAGTTATAACCGAATCACAAGTATTATCACTACTCAGATACTATGAGTTGTATGATGAGCTAAAGAGGGTGTTTAAATGAGAAGTTTTTTAAAAGAAATAGAAGAAAAGTTCGATGAGATAGAAGAAGCGAACGTAACTGCTAATTTAGATGGTGGTGAGGGCCCAATTAAAACTCCTCATGCATTTTCAAAGAGTAAAGCTGAAGAAGATTTGGATGATGACCACATTGAGGTATTGGGATATAAGAAATCTAAGGAGAAAGAGATGAATACTAAAAAATTAGAATCATTAGAACGTAAGTTGGAATCCAAAATCAATGAAATCTCTTACAAAGAGTTTAAAAAAGACGATACCAGAAAACAACATCAGAAAATAAATGATTCAATCAAAGAAATCAATAGTATGATGTTTAAGTTAGAAAGAATTGTTAACCAAAACACCAAATTGAAAACAGAAGCTGGTGTTCACAACGGACAGTATTGGAAATCTACACAAAAACGATTCGGTAAAATTTCTGAAAGAATGTTAAAGGTTGCTAGAAATCTAAAAGAGTTAAGTGCATGAGTGTAAATAAGAAACATAATAAAAAAGTGCTAAAAGAAGAACTTTCAAATAAAGATTTGGAAAATATTCGTCTACTTATTAGATATGAGGTAGCACAAATTATGTTTGATTTGTATAGGAAACGAAAAGTTTGGGATAAGTAATGAGTAGACTATTAGTAGATATTATTCCGTTTAAAATGACTAAGAGGCAAATCAATGAATCATTGGAAGATAACAATGGTAGATTGATTGTTAATGGTGTTTTACAAAGAGCGGAAGCAGAAAACCAAAATGGTAGAGTTTACCCACGTTCAATCTTAGAAAGAGAAGTGGAAAAGTACAAAGGTAGAGAAATTAAAGAAAATAGAGCGTTTGGTGAGTTAGACCATCCCGAATCTTCGGTAGTTGAACTAAAAAACACATCACACATCATCAGAGAAGTATATTGGAAGGGTGATGATGTAATGGGTAAGGTAGAAGTACTTAAAACACCATCTGGAAATATTCTTAAAGAACTATTGGAAGCGGGATGTACTGTTGGTATCTCATCAAGAGGTATGGGTTCTGTAAAAGAAGCTAGTAATGGTAAATCTGTTACAGTTGAAGATGATTTTGATTTGATATGCTGGGACTTCGTTTCAAACCCATCAACACATGGGGCATTTATGAGACCTATGAACGAATCAGTTAGTAGAGGTACTACAAAATCATATAAAAAGATTAATACATTAGTAAGAGATATCATCTGTGAGATTGATGGTGTTTGTTCTATATAACAAGGTATTCAAATGAAAAAATTAAAAGACTTACTTAACGAATCAGTAAAAATTGGAAAAGTGTATTCTAACCCTTATGCTACTGCGTTTGTAAAAGAAAACGAAGAAGAGCCAAAAGCTGAGATGGAATTAACTAACGAGCAAAAGGCAGCTTTTTTTGAAGCAGTAAAACAATTTAAAAAATATGGTGAATCTGTATATAGAAATGCAGGATTATCTGAAGTTTATGAATCAATAAAAAATATGGTTGAGGTTGCGGGTAAAGTAACAATTTCAGAAACTGGTGATTGGTTCGATGGTGTTACAGTGGGTAGGCATATGAAACGTATGGGTGAATCTTTCAAAGTATTTGAAAAAACACTAAAAGAGGTTGATACACTACAACAAAGATTAGAATCATCTTATGATGAAATTGGTGAAGTATTAGGAAAGTATTACGAAATCAGCGAACTCAACGAAACTGATGATGAGATTGATGAGGGCAATGAATTCGGAGCGGCTAGAGCGAAAGCAATCGCAAATGGTGATGATTCGTTTGAAGTAGATGGTAAGAAATATCCAGTAAAAGATGTGGATACAGATGATAAGGAGAATGCAAAAGAGTTCACCAAAGAATCAATGAAACTTACTGATATACTAAACAAAAACAAATCAGTAAACGAATCGCCAGTTTCACTTAATAAAGCTGAGATGGAAAAACTTCACAAAGATGGTGAGATTGAAAAAGATGGGCATGAGATTAAGTTTACTAATGAAGAATCACTTAACGAAGGTAAGTATGATGATTTATTAGATAAGCTTGCAGATATCGTTGGTAATGCTAAATCATTTATGGATATTGGTAAAGAGTTAAAAAGTAACAAAATAAAATATTCATTTGGTACATCACCACTTCCAATGTATATAATCGATAAACCTGTTAAGATTGCAATTCTAAATAACAAATACGCAGATGGTGCTGAGAGAGTTGTTGGTACTACCGCAATTGGTTTGATGGAAGGTATGAGTATGAACGAAGCTAAGTACGATATTGGAATGGCTCGTAAAGGAAACGGATTAACTGTTTACAATAAAGCTGAAGAAGAAAAGGGTGATTACAAAAATGTAGCTCACATCGATAACAAAGGTAAAATAAAATACTTAGATAAAAAAGTACCATCTAACATTAAGAAACAAATTGAAGCTGAGGCTAAGAAGATGATGGAAATAAAAATAGAGGGAACTATGAAATTAAAAAACTTATTAAAAGAATCAATTGGTATCGGTGAGTTACCATCATCTAAATTAATGAAGATGAAAGTATCAGCTAAAGATATGTTAGAATCTATTGGAGAAGATGATATTAATGAAGCAAGAGTATCAGCAAAGAAGCTATTACAATCCGTAGTTGATGGACAAACTGATAGAGTAGAAGGTATTAAACTTTCGAAAGAAATGGCCGAAGCATATTTGAATTGGTTAAGAATGTCACCATTCGGAAAAAAGTATGGTAAATTACCATTCAATAAATTGTTCCCAGCTGCATTTAATTGGGGATTACATAGACACGCTGATGAGAAATCTAAAGAGTACAAAGATTTAAAAGCCAAAGCCAAAGGGCTTGCTAAAAATAAAGTAGATGACTCAGTAGTTACTGAAGGTGCATCTACCGAAGAAAAAAGAATTGTAATGTTGGCAGTTAGAAAAATCGCTAAATATCGTAACGTCCCAATCAACCAATCAGTAGTAGATGTTCAAAGAGCAGCTGAAGAATTGGAAAGAGATATTCAAAAAGGTAAAGTAAAGAAATAAGGATAACGTTATGAGTGATATGGATAGAATGCAGGAGATAAATGTTGATTTTTCTCAGTTTATCAAAAAGAACCTAAAAAAGATTAAGAGGTTACCAAAAGATAAACAAAAAGAATTTGGTAGACTCTTAGGTGATTTCAAAGAAGGTTTGGATAATTTATCTGAAGGAACTTATTAATTAAATCTAAAACAATATTTATATACACTTATCATTGGTTTGGTAGGTGTATTTTTTTATAAAACATTATGCAAGAACAAAACAAAAAACGTTACAAAAAAGTGAGAAGAGAAGATATGGAAATTCCAGGTTCACCATTAGGTGTAAAAGTTGTAAACAATCAAATTGAACCCGCATTAAGACTTTGGAAAAGAAAAGTAAAAGATAGTGGTCATTTGGATGAGTTGAAAGAACGAACAGAATACATTAAGCCATCAGCAAAAAATAGAAAAAAAATGCAAAGGGCTGTACGGGCTGAGTGGGTTCGTAGACAACGAGAAATTTAGTAAACACTTTTTAAGTGTTTTCAATTATAGTACACTATTTATTAGAAATCAAAATACTATCTCTCTAAATAGATAGTCAAAGATTATTTGTATAAAATTCTATTAAGATTTTAATAATCTTATTTCCGCAAGAAAAATTTAAGGAGAACAATTATGGCAAGAAAAGACTTGTTATCAGAAGCAATTGCTGATGCTAAGGCTGTTAAAGAAACTGCTCTAGCAAATGCTAAGTTGGCTTTGGAAGAAGCGTTTACTCCAAAACTTCAATCAATGATTTCTGCAAAGTTAGCTGAAGAGGCTGATGAAGAAGAAATGGAAGAAGATTTAGATTCAACTGATTTAGGTACTGGCGATAACGCTGAACCTGCTGATGTAGCATCTGATTCATCTGATATCGAAAACGATGATGAATTGACTGAAGAAGAGGACGAAATGGCTGAAGAAGAAGAACCAACTGACGAAATGAATTACGAAGAAGAGGACATGGATGAAACCTACGAAGGCGAAGACATGGACGAAGAAGAAATGGAAGATTCTGAAGAAATGGAAGATTCTGAAGAAATGGATTCTGAAGAAATGGAAGATGAAGAAGAAGATGATTTAGATTTAGAATCTGTAATCGCTGAATTGGAAGCTGAAATGGCAGAAGAAGAAATGGACGAAGAAGAAGAAATGGACGAAGAAGAAGAAATGGATGAAGAAGAAGAAATGGATGAAGAAGAGGACATGGACGAAGAAGAAGAAATCGATTTGGATGAGGTAATCAA
>ENA-UZWU01000315-UZWU01000315.1-metagenome-genome-assembly--contig:-Day-4--1m-contig-315_pt1 | contig 42135 bp, 39 predicted proteins | sample MGYA00260345_ERZ794905 | MGnify/ENA metagenome assembly ERZ794905
AGTATGTGGATCGGGCTCTGGCAGAGGGAGTGGGATTCGAACCCACGGTAAGCTATAAACCTACACTCGATTTCGAATCGAGCGCCTTAAACCATACTCAGCCATCCCTCCTTGCATGCAGAAATTAAAATCTTTTGGCCATTAGGCCCAATGACTCATCGCCTTGAGCCCCTCTAGCCGTGCTTGAATCTCCTCTTCTGTGACGACTTCAAGTCTGCGAGTGGAAAAATCCTCACAGGTGAAACTAGCAAGAATCGAACCGCGTAAAATAGCATCCCTGATTTGATCAAAGGAAAAATCCACGCCACCCAGAGAAGCAAGATAACCGCCCATCGCGCCAAGGAAAGTGTCTCCCGCACCAGTAGGATCAATAATCTCACGCAGTGGCCATGCATGGAAACGGAAAATAGAATTATCTGGACCAAAGAGTATGGCACCAAACTCACCCAGCTTAATGACAACGTAACGTGGCCCCTTATGTAGCAGTTTTTCGCCTGCCAAAATCAAATTATTAACGCCCGCATACTCACGGGCCTCACCTTCATTGATTACCAGCAGATCAATACGCTGCATCACCTCGTCGAGTCTTTCACTCGCGATCTCGATCCAGAGATCCATCGTATCAGCAATGACAAACTTCTCAGCAGCAGTGCACTGGTCGAGCATCTGAACCTGATTATCAGGTGACATGTTGGCAGGCACCACGATACGGCTGTCAGCGATTTCAGATGGAATTTCAACATGCCAGCTCTCGAGCACATTCAGTCCCACTCGGTGAGTTGTGCGATCATTCATATTCTCATGATACTCCCCCGTCCAGGTAAACGACTCACCTTCGGACCGAGCCACCCCAGTGAGTGAAACTCCGCGATCTTCAAGCATGCTGAGGTGCTGCTCTGGGTAATCGTGCCCGACGACACCCACCAAATGTGCTGGCTTGCAAAAATAGCTCGCGGACAAGGACGCATACGCTGCGGAGCCACCTAAAAGGTTTTCAGCCTTGGCATTGGGAGTGGATACATTGTCGATAGCGATTGTTCCGCCGATGATAATAGACATGATAAATAAAAGTTGAATAGGTCCCGCGTTAAACTGGACGCATGTGGTTTAGAATTTGCTCCGTGGCCTTGGTGACATCTTCAGCCTGCAGCAGCGAAGAGACAATGACCACACGACGTGCCCCTGAGGCAAGAACCAATTCCAGATTTTGTGGCTTTATACCTCCAATGCAAAATACGGGAATCTCTCCACCTACCCTTTGCTCAACCTCTGATATCTGTTCGATTCCAATCCCTGGACGCCCTTCCTTCGTGGGCGTTGGAAAAAGTGGCCCGAAACCTATATAATCAAACCCTTCTTCAAGTGCCGCGCAGGCCTGACTGAGTGAGTGAGTCGATCTGCCGACAAGCATATGATCCCCCACTATCTGCCTCACGCCCTTCAACGAACCATCATCTTGACCAATGTGCAAACCATCTGCCTGCAGCTCAACGGCAGCCTCAGCATAATCATTAATCACGAAAGGAACCCCATGAGCCTTACAGCACTCCGCTAAGTGAGGCATGTGCTCACGCACAAGAGCAATCACACCAGCGCAATCGTAACCTTTCGCACGCAGTTGCAAGACACCAACCCCTCCTTTTAGGAGAGCCTCAGCCACCTGCTGCAATTGCCCTGGCTGCACGTAGCCCGTGTCCAATATACCATAGAGCAAGCCGTCAATACTGATGCGGCTTGCCTTTGTCGTCTGTTTCACCTCTTGCACGGTCGTAGCTTTAAATCATAAAGGCCCAATGATAAATGCTAAATTCAATTGCCATCACGCTCGTCCTCCGCTATCACCCGCAGAAATACGAACTTTCATTAATGTTCACAAACCACAGACACCATGGCTGAATCATCATCAAATCCAACGCAAGACACGGGTGCTCCTATCGCTGAAATCGATTTGGGACCGAGCAAACTCGATCAATTTTTGGATAACCATCAAACCAAGCTTATCATTGTGGCCATATTGGTTGCTATTGGCGTCGTGGCCTATGTCATTTACGATGGAATAGCCCAAGCAAATGCCGACGACGCAGGTGCCGCATTGTTATCATCACAAAAATCCGATGATTACGAAACCGTTATCAAAACATGGCCTGAAAGCAAAGCCGCAGCCAGCGCTCGTCTCTTGCTCGCTGACATTCAATGGTCTGAGTCAGAGGATGATTCTATCAGCACACTTAAAGAGTTCATCGCCTCATACCCAGAGCACCCATCGATTGGCACAGCAAAAGCAAGCCTCGGTCTGCGCTTGCTAGATCAAGGCAAAACCGATGAGGCTCGTGAAATACTGGCTGAGGTTGCTGAAAGCGATACCTACAGCTACATCGCCCCGATGGCGGCCATAGCCCTTGGAGACATGGCCAAGTCCGCTGGTGACACAAGCAATGCCGCCGAATGGTATGAAAAAGCTCAACTCGATGAGGCTGGCTACGGCAATGCCTTCCAAAGCCTGGCAGCTGCCCGCTTAATGTTGGTCAATGCCAAGCCACCTTCAAAAATCAAACCAGCGCTTCCCAGCGTGGAGCAAGACTCAAAACTCACTCCACTCAAACTTGAGGCGCCAGACACCGCTGTAGGTCCTGTAGCTCCAGCTGCTAATCCTACACCAGCAGCTCCGGCACCTGCATCAGCGGCTCCATCAAAACCAGCCAAGGTGACACCTGATACAGCAGACCCCAAACCAGGAGCTAAAAAAGCTGAATAATTCGAAAGGTTCTGTGGTTTTTTTGCGTTTTCCCTTGTGTGAGATGAGCTTTTGCTCTCAATTCTAGAACCAACCCAATATCTTCACCGTGTTTCAAAAAGTAATAGGACAAAAACCAGAAAATGGCATTTCATCAGTAGGCTCTGCCTCCGAAGAAAGAGCCCCAAGTGCCACAACATCAACTCCAAAAGCTCCTAGCAGCGCTCCTGCACCTTCACGGCAATCAAATGCAGCTCCCAGTGGCCGCAATGTCTTGAGCACTGATGTTGAAATCAAAGGTAGTATTAAATTCTCCAACGACCTGGTAGTGGACGGTAAAATTGATGGCAGCATCAGCTCTGATGGTGCACTCACAGTGGGTGAAAATGCACGTATCAAAGCCGAAATTAAAACTCGCTCCGTTGTCATCTACGGTAAAGTTCACGGTAACATTGAGGTCACAGATATCGTCGAGCTCAAGGCAAACGCTGAGCTAGTTGGTGACATCAAAGCTGCCTCGCTGTCGATCGAGCCTGGTGCCATATTCGTAGGCAAGTCAACTGTTGGCAGTCCTTCTGTGAAGCAGCAAGAAAGCTCGTCCCCGGCGGCATCTATAAGTTCAAGCAACTCGAAAGACACGGCTAAGAAAGACACGGCTAAGAAAGCCACCACCACAATTAAGCCGAACGAGAGCAACAGCACTAACGAGTTACCGCTCACGAGTAAGCCTAGCTCAGGCAACAAAGCTGTATCAAGCTAGTTAAACAGGCAAAGGAATCATTTCAGCCCGCCCCCCGGACCCTTTCCGGCAGGCGGGTTTTTTCAGCCCTTATTTATTACCATTGATTTCGCCCCTGCCCCTAGGTTAACTTACTCAGCGCTTACATCCTCACCTCTAATCTTATGCCTCTTTTCTTCCAAAAGAAAGCTCCTCAAACTGGCCAACAACCGGCAAAAAAGAGAGATGTAAGCATGATGATCTGCCCCGAATGCCAGCACCAACAGCCTGAATCTAAGATAGCGGTTTCCACCTACTGTCGTAGCTGTAGCAGCCATTACAAAATCATTGATGGTAAAGCCGTCACAGATAGCAACATCCCTATAAACCCTTTCACCTCCTCTAGCTCGAAACAAGCAGATGATGTGGATAGCAAAGAAAGTGTGACTCCTGAGCAAAATGAGCACGACACCCCACAAGCTGAGCCCGTCTATCACCAACCAAACCTGCCCATACACAACAAGCAGCCTGACACACTTGATCAATTCGATGAACTGCGGGCCCAACTCACCAAAAAGGTCTCATCTGCGAGTCAATTCTTCCATCGAAAAATAGAGCGTAGAAAAGTAAAATGCCTAGATTGCGAGCACGAGCACAACGCCCCTGCAGAGGCCAGTTCAACACTGTGTCCTGCTTGTGGTGCTTATGTCAGCCTCAAAAACTACATCATCAGCAACCACTGGAATGGACGCATAGAAACCAGAGGCAATGTCACCATTCAGAAAAAAGCTACCGTCACAGGCATCACCATACGCTGTCATGACATTGTTGTTCTTGGCACGCTCAAAGGTGGTATTGATTGCTCAGGAGACATCACACTCAACAGCCACAGCAAAATCATGGGTCACGTCAGTTGCCGGCGCCTTATTATCGATAAGCGTGCTGACGTAGCTTTTGCCAACGAAGTCAGATGTGAAGAAGCCATTATTGATGGCCATGTAACAGGACATTTCGTTTGCCGTGGCAAGCTCCACCTCAAAAAGAAAGCTGTGTTGAATGGCAACATCGTCGTAGCTAATATGACCATCGACAAAGGGGCTCGTCACAATGGTCAAATCTCTATTCAAGCCTAAGCATTGAGCAGACAATAAACGAGCACAATCAGATGCCTTGCTTATCCACTACCTGCTTGACTACTGCCTCTGCAATACCAAACATCCAGCCATGCCGAGCACATCCCTAGATCTTCGTGAAGAAATTCTGCGCTTAAAGAAAGAGCGCAATGCAGTCATACTCGCCCATAATTACCAAACTGGCGATATACAGGACTTGGCTGACTATGTTGGCGACTCCCTCGGTCTTGCATACCGCGCTCAAGAAACAGACGCTGACGTCATAGCCTTCTGTGGAGTTCACTTCATGGCCGAGACCGCTAAGATTGTTAATCCTGAAAAAACAGTCGTTCTCCCCGACAAAGACGCTGGCTGTTCACTGGAGGAATCATGCCCCGCCGAAGACTTAGAAAAATTCCTCAACGACAATAAGGAAAAAAATTACTACGTAATCGCCTACATCAACTGCTCCGCTGGCGTGAAGGCTCTCTGCGATGTCATCTGCACATCAGGCAATGCTGTTAAAATTGTCAACAAAGCTCCTCAAGACCGCCCTATTCTCTTTGTCCCAGACGCAAATCTAGGTGCCTGGGTGATGGAGCAGACGGGCCGCAAGATGGATCTCTGGAAAGGATCATGTTATGTTCACGTTGAGTTCACGCGTGAGTCCATCAACAAAATCAAAGCAGAATATCCGGACGCTCTGGTTGTTGCTCACCCTGAATGCACGACGGCTGTGCGCCTGCTCGCTGATGAAGTATGCTCCACAGAGAAAATGGTCACATACTGCCAAAACGCGCCGGTTAAAAACATCATTGTGGTGACGGAGAGTGGTATGCTGCATCGTCTGCAAAAAGAAGCGCCCGACAAAAATCTCATCGCTGGCCCCACAGATCGCTGCGCCTGTGGCGACTGCCGCTTCATGAAAATGAATACCCTGCAAAAGCTCCACGACTGCCTCAATCTACTCGAGCCGCAAGTTCAACTCCCCGAGGATATTAGAAAGCGAGCCGAAGCTCCCCTACTCAAGATGCTTGAGCAGTCGAAATAGCCCAGCTCCCACTCAAAGCCATTCACTTTTCACCATTCAACTTTTAATATTTTCATGCCCTCTGTTCATCTCGACCTCGCTGAGCGCTCTTACGACATCCTCGTTGAAGACAACCTACTAGATCGCGCAGGTGAGTTGATCCGGGGATGCGGCTTATCGGGCAAAGCTGCCATCATCACTGATAGCAATGTCGGACCTCACTTCGCCGACCGCCTCGTTAGCAATCTCGCTGAAGCAGAAATTGAGGCTAGCCTCCACACCGTGCGGGCTGGTGAGGCCAGCAAATCGATGTCTCAAGCCGCCGAGCTATGTGGTGAGCTCAACCGAGCAGATCACGACCGAGCATCCTTTGTCATCGCACTGGGCGGTGGCGTAGTAGGAGACCTCGCCGGCTTTGTTGCCGCAATCTTCTACCGTGGCGTTCCGTTTGTTCAGATTCCCACTACCATTGTAGCCCAAGTAGACAGTTCAGCCGGCGGCAAAACAGGAGTCAACGCCTCCGAGGGTAAAAACCTCATTGGGGCATTTCACCAGCCACGCCTTGTGATTGTTGACCCCCTGACTCTAGATACCCTTCCAGGTCGCGAATACCGTGAAGGCTATGCAGAAGCCATCAAGCACGCGGCGATCCGTGATGCGGATATGATCGACGACCTCAATACTCTTGACCCAGGCAATCAACACCCCTCCGCCGACTTACTGGCACGTAATCTCGCGATCAAGGCGCGCATCGTTGAGGAAGACGAGCGTGAAACATCAGGCACGCGTGCCCTTCTCAACTTCGGTCATACCATTGGTCACGGCATTGAAGCCTCACTCCCCTATGGAGCGATGCTACACGGAGAAGCCATTTCTCTTGGAATCCGCGCCGCCCTTTATCTGTCAGAAAAAATCAACGGCTTGGCCGCTGAACAAAGCCAACGCATCCTGTCTCTTCTGGAGAAGTTTCAACTGCCCCTCATCCTACCTGATGACATTAGCACGGAGGTTATTATGGACAAACTCAGCCGCGACAAAAAATTCTCAGGTGGCCTTATCAAATTTGTTCTCTTGAGCTCGCCTGGCGTGGCGGAGGTATCCTCAAAGGTCACTATAGACGATATTCGAGAAGCTGTTGAGCATTTGCGTCTCAGCCCTGCCTAAATCCTGACCATATCATCAAGAGCATAGACTATCCTCTATCTGAGCTTCTCAGATCCATGAAGATCATTTTGACCATACTTCTACTCTCTCCTTACCTCATCGCAGGCGATCTGCCAGTAGTTAAGGGTCTAATACTCGACCTTAATGCTCAACAAGGCGTTACCCTCGAAGACGACAACAAGGTCGCACAATGGGAAAACCAAGCTGCCGAAGGTAGGGCACGCCTCTTCGTCAAGCAGGACAAAGGCAGAAAAATAGCAGGATCAGGACGCCCCATACTCCAGAATGATATTGTGGATCTCAATGGCAAGAGCAGTCTCATTTTCAGGCAAGGTGAACTGGTAAATCACGATGAAGACGCCTTCGACTCCCTCATCACGGGAACCGGCTTCACTTGGTTGGGCGTTGTTTGTGCTCACCAGCAACGCCGCGGCCTTAAGGATGTGAATGCCTTGTTTGGCAATCTTCGCAACGGTGGTAAGTATGAGGGCCTTTGGGCATGCTTGAGGGATGACAACTCCCTATGGACGAGTCCTAGAAACGGAGTGACTTTTGGTCGCTTCGATAAAAACAACCCCCTGCTACTGGGCCCAGCCCTTGAGAAGGGCAGGTTTTATGTCATAGCCGGAAGAATGGCTGCTGGGCAAGGTTCTGTCCCCGCCGAGCTCTACCTCAACGAAACAAAGCCTGTCGCATCAGCCGTATTTCCAATCAACCCAGAAGCCAATGCCTCGAAGATGGTTATCGGTCAGGAGCGTGATGCTATCAACCACCCAGGATTGGAGTCCTTTGATGGCGAGATTGCCCGTTTGCTCATTTACAAGCGCCCACTCGACGAAGGCGAATTGTCGAAAACCATCAAGTATCTGCTGCATGCCTATGCGATCAAAGTCGACAGCGCAGCTAAGCATTGAGCTTAGCGGTAATGCTCTTTAGGCAAACTGCTTTAAGAAACGCACATCGTTCTCGATCAGTAAGCGGATATCCTTGATGCCCCACTTGATCATCGCAAGTCGATCAATCCCCATACCGAAGGCAAAGCCAGTTACCTTCTCAGGCGAGAAGACATCATCTCCACGCACTTCACATAGTGACTCAAACACTGCAGGATCAACCATGCCGCATCCCGCTATTTCGATCCACTTTGGCTCCTGACCCTTGGCATGAAGCTTGATATCGATTTCAAAACTTGGCTCGGTAAAGGGGAAGAAGTGAGGCCGGAACCGCACCTCAGTATCGTCACCGAACATACTACGAAGGAAGAACTCAAGCGTTCCTTTGAGATCGCCTAAGTTAACATCCTCATCCACATAAAGACCCTCTAGCTGATTAAAAACTGAGAGGTGCGTTGCGTCAATTTCATCGCGGCGATATGCAGACCCAGGAGCAATGATTCTAACTGGTGGTGTGGCTTTTTCCATGGTTCGGATTTGAACACTGGAGGTGTGGGTTCGCAGTAGCTTTCCACTGTCGAAATAGAAAGTGTCTTTCTCATTACGCGCTGGATGATCCTCAGGTGTATTAAGAGCGTCAAAGCAGTGAAATTCTGTTTCTATCTCGGGTCCATCTGCCAAAGCGAAGCCCATACGGCGCAATACCTGAATCGCACGATCCTTGACCTGAGTTAGAGGATGCATAGCACCTGCGGGCAGAGGTCTTGCCGGCAAGGTAAGGTCAATACCTTGGACAGACTTGCGGTCTGCTTCATCAGCAAGTGCCGATTGCTTATCATCGAGTGCAGAAGTAATCGCCTGACGAGCAGCATTGAGCAACTGGCCCATCTTAGGCTTATCCTCCTTGGAAAGATCCTTCATGCCTGCGGCAGCAGCGGTGAGGTGCCCCTTCTTTCCAAGGTAGGCTACACGTGCGTCATCGAGAGATTTTTCATCATCCGCGACAGCAATCGCAGCAAGGGCATCAGTCTGAATCGATTCAATTTCCTGGTTCATGAGAGGGCACGATTTAGGGGATTATAGAGCATAGGGCAATCGCCAATTTTAAGCAGTCAGCTAATCGCCACCGAGATCTTGCCTCGAAACTTGGTAGTGAGCACCACAGCGCGGACAATTAACGGTGATTTGTTCATCACCTTGGAAAAGTTCATCGAGACGATTTTTCCATGATGACAGAGTCGGGAGAATGCGTTCCTTGCTGCAGCCACAGTTGAAGTGAAACTTACGTGTTTCCAGCACCTTCGTCTGCTCTACCTCTGTGATAGCCGCTGCTTTGGCCGCATCGACTTCTTCAAACCACTCCACATCATAATCTGGCTGTGCTACCAATAATGCGTAGTGTTCATCATCAAGTCGAAAGCACTTAGCTGGCCGCTGTTCACTTTGTTGGTAAAAGTGCTCAACCCAATCAATGGGATCATTCGTGGCCAAGTCGACTGTGGTCGTGCGAGGCTCTTGGCCCGACACACTTGTCTGACTATAGAACATGTTCCTGTCTGGCTCTCGAATATCCTTGGTGAAAAGGCGACCCGTTACATTTTCGAACGTGCTACTACCGGTGACAAAATAATTAACCCGTGGTGCTCGTAAGTTTACCGTCCATGCAATTGTTTCTGCCCAGGGACGCGCTGTCAGATGCAAGGACAAGACCGCGAGCATATCCTTCAGGGTCGCATCCATTGTATTCTCATAACGCAGTTGATGCTCCATGAGATGCAGGTAATACCCTGTGAAAATAGGCGTGAACTGAGCACGCACCAACAGACAATTGCGGTGGCGTACAAAGATGGATTCTACCTTGGTAAAGTCTTCGACTGGCTGCATAGATTCGTCACTCATAGAAAAGACCCTCTCGGGTCGCCGCTTTCTAGACATAGTTGGTCAAACTTCAATCTGAAAACAACCCACATCAGCAAAACAAAGTATGCCAGAGTCAGTAAAGTAATCAGACCCACCATGAAATCACGATGAGCCTGACCAGTACACTATGAACAAAGCTTAATCCAACTTGATCGTTTTCGGCTTGGCCTTCTCTCGGTGAGGTATTTCTAAATACAAGATGCCATTTTCGAGCTTTGCTCGGATATTCTCGACATCCATCTCATCTGAAATCTTCAAGCGTCGCTCTCGCTTGCTCAAGAAGCTACGTTTCTCATCCTGGGTCTCTGCTATGATGGCGAGCACACCGTCATCGAGGCTCAGTTTTACCTCGTCTTTGTTGTACCCGGGTAATTCAAGTCGCAGCTTTACGCCCTCGCCATCATCACTCAAGGCCTCAATACTGGCTCGCTTATGTTCCCCTCGCTGAGAACTCTGCCTGCTGACACCTGCTGGTGCTAGGGTATGATTAACGATACGATTGAGCTCGCTGAAGATTCCGTTACTGATTGGGTAGTGGGTAGTCATGATATAATTGGTTTGTTGTTGGTTTGATTAATTCATCAATCATAGATGCAAATTGTATGCCAAACCATTCACATTAGACTTAGGTTATTCACAATAAGTGAATTAAAAAAGATTGGCGACTTCGCATTGAATTCAAAAGCACCAGGAAGTGCCATTATGTCACACACTATTGTCCCACTGGGACATTCCAAGCGACCACAAAAAACGGCCACTGGGAAAACCCAGTGGCCGTGGTAAGTTGTTGATTGCTCGTGTTATGCAGTCGCGGGAGCCTTCTTATTGAGGGCTGCCTTGGATTGCTCAACAATGCTGTTGAAAGCATCGATGTCCTGAACGGCGAGATCGGCAAGAATCTTACGGTCCACCTCAATATTGGCGGCTTTCAGACCCTCGATGAAGCGTGAATAGGTAATATCCTGTGCACGGACACCAGCACTAATGCGCTGAATCCAGAGACGGCGGAATTGACCCTTACGCTTCTTACGGTCGCGATACTCATACTCGCGTGCCTTACGGACTGCGTCCTTGGCATACTTGTAGAGTTTAGAACGAAAACCGCGAAATCCTTTGGCACGTTTTAAAATGCGCTTCCGGCGTTTGCGGCTTGCTGGGCTATTGGTTGCTCTTGGCATGTTTCTTTATTTAGGAACGGACGGTTATTTTCACACCCCCCGCAGTCTCGTCCATTCGGTCCCGGTTTTCTGTGTTTAGAGCGCCGGGAAGGCTGCGTAGGGGCCACCCGTGATGCGGGTGGTTGGCGTGGCGTACGCCGAGTTCTTGTTGATTAGGCAAAGGGAAGTGAAGCTCTTACTGCTTTCAAGTCTGCATCGGATACGAGGGCCGCCTTACCCAGATTGCGCTTACGCTTCTGGTTTTTCTTTGTAAGAATGTGGCGTTTCCCTTGTTTCCGGCGCAGAATTTTCCCTGTGCCCGTCACCTTGAATCTCTTGGCGACGGCCTTACGGGTCTTTGCTGTACCTTTTGATTTGGCCATGGGGCGGCGAAACTAGCGAGGAAGGGTGCTTTTGCAAGGGAAAATTTAGCTAATTCCTCCAAATGCTTTAAATTGCTCTGTTCGCATGCAATTATCACCCAGTCTTGACGAAAACCCTAGTCTAGAGTCTATATCGGTGCATGCGCACGCTGATTAAACACGCTCTCAACAGCAAGGCACCTATGGAGGATATCACCCTCAAGGGATGGGTAAGAACACGCCGTAATTCAAAAGACTTTTCATTTCTCGAAATCAACGATGGCTCATGTCTGGCAAACATACAATGTGTCGCTGATGCTGGGATTCCAGGCTACGAAGATATCGTTAAAATGACGACCGGTGCAGCTATTGGAATCACAGGCCAATTGGTCGAATCTCCCGGTAAAGGACAACAATGGGAAATTCACGCTGCTCGCATCGAACTAATAGGAGAAGCACCTGCTGACTACCCCCTTCAGAAAAAAGGCCACACTCCAGAGTTCCTGCGCTCGATTGCTCACCTGCGCCCACGCGCCAATCTCTACGGAGCACTATTTCGCATGCGCTCACGCATGGCAATGGCCGTGCACCGATTCTTTGACGAGCGCGACTTCACCTACATTCACAGCCCGATCATCACCAGCTCTGACTGCGAAGGCGCAGGCGAGATGTTTAGCGTCACCACTCTAAACCCATACAATAACCAACAACCTCAAGCGGCCGACAGTGTGGCACAGCCAGGAGGAGGGCAAGCTTCACAGGCCGACAGTGTGGCACAGCCAGGAGGAGGGCAAGCCCCGAGCCCACAGAATGATTTTTTCAACAAAGCCACTTACCTCACCGTCAGCGGCCAGCTTGAAGGTGAAGCTTTCGCTACTGCGCTATCTAATGTATACACTTTCGGCCCGACCTTCCGCGCAGAAAACTCCAATACCACCCGCCACGCCTCGGAGTTTTGGATGATCGAACCAGAGATCGCCTTCTGCGACCTCAATGACGACATGGATCTCGCCGAAGAGTTCACCAAGTATCTGGTCGACGACGCCTTAAAAAACAACGAGGGCGACCTGGATATTTTCGCACGCTTCGTGGATAAGGGCCTCATAGATCGACTTCGCTTTGTTTCCGAGAAACCCTTCCAGCGTGTTTCTTACACCGAGGCAGTCGAAATTCTTGAAAATAGTGGCCAAGAATTTGATTACCCTGTTGCATGGGGCATTAATTTACAGTCTGAGCACGAGCGCTTTCTCACGGAACAACACTTTAAGTGCCCCGTAACCGTCTATAATTACCCAAAAAGCATCAAGCCCTTCTACATGCGCACGAATGCGCCAGACCACGAAGGTCGCGTCACGGTTACTGCAATGGATCTTCTCGTACCGGGAATTGGCGAAATCATCGGTGGTGCCCAACGTGAGGAGCGTATCGATATCCTGCAAGCTAACATGGAAGAGGAAGGCCTCAACCTTGAAGAATATGGCTGGTATCTGGACCTGCGTAAATATGGTAGCTGCCCACATGCAGGCTTTGGCATGGGCTTCGAGCGAATGCTCATGTTTGTCACCGGCATGAAGAACATCCGCGATGTCATTCCCTTCCCCAGAACTCCCGGGCACTGTGAATTTTAACCCATGCCAGATCCACCCTCTATGAGTTTGGCAAAAAAGCCTGTTCATCCTGAAAATCTTGTCTAAAAAAACATCATGATCGTTTCTCCAAAAATACGTGGTTTCATCTGCACAACATCACACCCAGACGGCTGCGCTGCCAACGTCCAAGAACAAATCAACTTCGTCAAAGCTCAGCCCAAGATTGAGAATGGGCCAAAAAACGTACTCGTGATTGGTGCTTCTGCTGGATACGGCCTCGCATCCCGCATCGTGCCCGCCTTCGGCTCCGGAGCCAATACCTTGGGTGTATTTTTCGAGAAGCCAGGTAGCGAAAAGCGCCCAGGCTCAGCAGGCTGGTATAACACCGCAGCATTCGAAAAAGCAGCCACCGCTGACGGGCTGGTCGCCAAGTCACTCAATGGCGATGCTTTCTCCCACGAGCTCAAACAACAAGCTCTCGACATCATCAAAAATGAGATGGGAGGCAAGGTCGACCTTGTCGTTTATTCGCTTGCCTCACCCCGTCGCACAGACCCCGATACCGGTGAAGTGTTCAAATCTGTACTCAAAACTACTGGAGGTGATTACACCAATAAAACCCTCAACACTGACAAAGGAGAAATCACCGAAGTCACCATTGGAGCTGCCAGCCAAGAGGAGATCGATAACACCGTCAAGGTAATGGGAGGCGCCGACTGGGAGCTTTGGATCAACGCCCTAGCCGATGCAGGAGCTCTCGCAGACGGAGTCAAGACTGTCGCTTATTCCTACATTGGGCCCGAGCTCACTTGGCCGATCTACACTGATGGCACCATCGGCATGGCCAAAAAAGACTGTGAGCGCGCCTGCTCTGCTATCAACGCAAAACTTGCTGAAACGCTCGGCGGGGCTGCTTATGTTTCCGTCAACAAAGCGCTGGTGACACAGGCATCATCTGCCATCCCAGTCGTCCCACTCTACATCTCCATCCTCTACAAGGAAATGAAGGCCAAAGGAATCCACGAGGGCTGCATCGAACAAATCCAGCGCCTAATGGCGGACCGGCTCTATTCCGAAGACCTGCAACTCGATGATACAGGACGCATCCGTGTCGATGATTGGGAAATGCGTGATGACATCCAAGCGTCCATCGCCGAGTCATGGCAGAACATCTCCAATGACAACTTCAACCAACTAGCCGATTTCGAAGGCTATCAAGCCGACTTCCTGAAGCTCTTTGGCTTTGGTCTGGACGGCGTTGACTACACGGCAGATACAGATCCTACTACGGCACCAGCCTCATTGAGCTAAAGCCCTACACTGCACCATATTACTACTAAATACACTTCCCATCAATTGGCCGAATTGCTACACAATCCTCGTTACCAAAATTTAACATTATACAACACTATGAAATCAGCAACCAAACTGCTCCTGTTACCTATTATTACCATCACGGCCTCGTCGCTTTTCCTTGTTTCCTGCGGAGATAAGAAAGAAGAAGCAACAGAAACAAACACCGAGGCATCTGAGGGCGAGAAGGCCGAAGTCGTAAAGAAAGATACCCTGGCCAGCCTCACTGACGAACTCGTTGTTCAGCTCAACCAGTATGCCGATATCGTGCTCGCTGTTAAAGATACCGCCACCGCTCAAGAGGCTGTTGGTAATCTTGACAAAGTTGGTGATGCAATAGGCGCCATTGCAGCCCGCCTCGATAAAATCGAAATGCCTGACGAAGCCACTAACATCGCCGTCGATGAGAAAATGAAAAATGCGAGCATGGCAATTCAGCAAAAAATGCAAGCTGCTGGGCAGATCATGTCCAACCAAGAGGTGGCTGCTGTTCTCATACCAGCATTGCAAAACTTCGGTATGCGTATGGCAGAACATGAAAAAGTATTCATGCGATTCGGCAGCCAAAAAGATCAGCCTGCAGCTGAGCAACAAACCTCCGATGCTCAAGTTCCAGAAACGACTTCTACTGAAGCGCCAGCTGCCACAGATGCAGCTGAAGAGGCTGCTCAAGATGTCGCCACAGAAGCTGTAGAAAAAGTTGAGGAACAATCAGCTGACAAAGCTGCTCCAGTAGCTGAGTAGACTCACCATCTCAAATCACTCACCCCGCCTGGCTCTAGCGAGTCAGGCGTTTTTTATCCCCCTGTTTGGCTTTTTATCTCCACACAATACGTTAGCATCCAAACATGCCAACAAAGGAACGTGCCGATGCCCTACTCGTCTCACGAGGTTTGTGTGACTCGCGTGAGCAAGCAAAGCGCCTCATTCTCGCCGGTGAAGTGCTGACTGGCACCACCGTAGTGGCCAAGCCCAGCACCAAGCTGCCTGTGGACGCCGAGCTCACCGTTAAAGAGAAACCAAAATATGTCGGCCGTGGTGGGCTCAAAATGGAGGGGGCCTTGGATGTATTTAATATCGATCCGTCAGGCATGACTTGTCTCGATGTCGGAGCCTCCACCGGTGGATTTACTGATTGCTTATTGCAACGCGGAGCCTCCAAGGTCCACGCCGTCGATGTCGGCACCAACCAGCTTGTCTGGAAACTGCGCAGCGACCCCCGAGTGATCGTGAAAGAAAAATTCAACGCCCGCTATATGACGCCAGAAGATATCGGCGAGCCCATCGACCTCGCAGTCACTGATGTCTCCTTCATTTCACTGACTAAGATTCTCCCCCAGATGTTTGCCACCCTCGGCGCAGATGGCCAGATCGTTTGCCTGATCAAACCTCAGTTTGAACTTGATCGCGAAGACATCAGCAAAGGCGGGATCGTCAGGGACCCAGCGCTCCACCAACGCGCAGTAGACAAGATCCACCAGTTCGTTTCTGAGGAACTGAACCATAGATGGATTCAGTGCATTGACTCCCCCATCAAAGGCACGGAGGGCAATAAGGAGTTCCTTGCATGGCTGAAGCTATGATCACACTTCGCAGAGTGCGCGCAGACGGAATCAACTTGGCTAAGCTTTCAGCCTAATCTTTCCAGAGTCTCACCAAGAGGCAGCCCGACAACGTTGTCATAATCCCCTCGAACTTCCTCAATGATCATCTTCCCATGCTCTTGCACGGCATAGGAACCGGCTTTATCCATGACATTGACCTTAGACATATAGTCTTTGATCAAATCTTGGCTCAAGGTTTTGAAAACGACCTCGGTAATGACGTGAAAGCTGCTCACCTCACCTGCTCGTACAATGCACACGCCTGTGCATACTTGGTGTGTTCTTCCAGAGAGGCGCTCAAGCGTAGCCTCAGCATCTTCTTTACTATGAGGTTTTCCAAGTGGTGTCTGATCGATGTAAACGAGCGTGTCAGCGCCAATCACTGTGGCATCTGAGTGATCACAGGCAACTGCTAGGGCCTTCAATCTGGCGTTCGCTTCGCACAGCTGATCTAAGGGCATTGCTTCATCATGCAACTCCTCAGCCGGTGATGGAATCACATCAAAGTGTAGCCCCGCCTTGCGGAGCATGTCACACCTGCGAGGTGAGCCGGATGCAAGGATGATCTTGTGGCTCACCTGCTATAAATCTAAATAGATGCTACTCCTGTGGATCAAAGAACTCATGCCGCAGATCGCAGTAACGCTACAAGGACTCCCTGAATGACTAATTCGTGAGCTGGCACCAGATCAGGGTAGTTCTCATTTTCAGCGTGTAGGTAAGGCTTACCATTTTCCATAACGTATCTTTTGAGTGTTGTTTCGCCATCGATGAGTGCAGCTACAACGTCACCTTTACGTGGTTCGCGAAATTCAAGAACCACGGTATCACCGTCACATATATGAGCATCAATCATAGAATCACCACGGACCTTGAGGGCAAATGTGCGCGGGTTTCCACGTAAGCCCAATGATCGGATATCAATCGAAAGGCAGCCTTCCTTCTCGGCATCAACGTCCTGAGCCATACCCGCGGCAATACTGCCATAAACGGGAATATCAACGATCTCCTCACGTTCCATCTCCTCGGGGAATCCAATACCGCAGGCTTTGTTTGCCTTACGAACGATCACGCCTTTTTTCTCAAGAGCTCTCAGGTGACTAATCGCCGCCGTCTGACTGGCAAAATTGAAATGACGCTGAATATCACGGGTCGATGGCATGTAACCTTCGACTCGGTGCGTTTCCTTGAGGTAATCTAAAACCTCCTGTTGCCGATTGGTGAGTTGAATAGTGGACATAATGTAGTGATTGATGTTGCAGGTGTTACGGGTGTGGCTGAATTACTTGAGATGTAGTAGTAAGAATGATGAAAGTGCATTATTTATGCGGATTTGACATGAATTAAGTGACTACATGAACAGTGTTCTCTGGAACATTAAATGATGGCTACGTAAATGCAAAGCAAAAAGTAATAGTGAATTTACTTCCCCTGTCAGGCTGTAATATTTAGTATTACTTAAATATTTATTATGAGCGAAGAATTTAACTCCCCTCTCCTTCCGGCATCTGGCCTTCTCAAAGGCGTTGCAGAAAATGATCGTATTGCTTTGAGTAGCTACGGCGAATTTATTCCCGTGCATGAAGGCCAACTACTCATCGGAGAGGGCCATGAACAAGACGCACTCTACCTAGTTATTTCCGGTCTACTTCATGTTCACACCGACAAAGATGATAAGCATACGCTCATCGCTCGCATTGGACCAGGTGAGAGTATTGGCGAAATTAATCTATTTGACCCAGGCGTAGCCAGTGCATCGGTAACATCCCAATCTTTCTCCCAGGTATGGAAAGCAACTCGGCGAGATTTTGAGGCCTTCGTTCAGACCTATCCTGCAGTAGGCGAACATATCTTAGTCGCACTCGTTGGTGAGCTTAGTAAGCGTATTCGTTTTCTAAACGATAAGCTCATTGCCATGGAAGTATCTTATCGTGAGCTATGGCGATCATGATAAGATCCTGCAGGATCAATGAGCTCAGGAATGATTAAATTTACCACCTATGATCGAAATACTTAACATCCATCCAGAGTGCCTTTCTGGAGCTTTGGCACTATTTCTGGCATTAGCCGTTGGTCATGTTGTGGCTGATTTCCCACTGCAGGGGGTATTTCTATCCCAAGCAAAAAATAGAAACCAACCGCTTTCTCAGCAGTTAGATAGTAAAAGCCCTCGCTGTGTTTGGCTTCATGCAATGAGTGCACACTCGCTTATTCATTGTGGAGCCGTCTGGCTGATCACGGGTTCGGTTGTCCTTGGATTGGCAGAGTTCGTGCTCCATTGGTTCATCGACTTTGCAAAGTGTGAAAATTGGACGGGCTTCAATACCGACCAGTTTCTGCACTACCTGTGTAAAATCATCTACGCTGCCTTCGTTTATTATGGCGTGATCAGCATTGGGTGAATGCGTAATAACGATCGCCCTCAATCAGAACACAAAAAACAGGAGCCCCGTAAGGAACTCCTGTTCTGTATAATAGATAATAAAATAGCCGCTTAGCTAGCTGCTACCGCTGCACGAATGAGCTCTAAAAAGCTTTGTGGCTCAAGGCTTGCGCCGCCAACAAGTCCTCCATCAATATCAGGTTGAGCGAGAAGTTCTCCTGCATTGTCCGCTTTCATGCTACCGCCATATTGAATGCGAACCTTGTCAGCAAGCTCAGCGCTATAGAGGTCTGCAATCACCGAGCGAACAAAAGCGTGAGCTTCCTGAGCTTGCTCTACTGTTGCCACGACACCTGTGCCAATTGCCCAGACGGGCTCATAAGCAACAACGATCTCCTTCATGTCCTTATCATCGATGCCAGCAAGGCCTTCTGTGATTTGGCTGCGAAGGACCTCCTCAAGTTTGCCTGCCTCACGCTGGTCAAGTGTTTCGCCGATACAGAAAATCGGCTTTAAATTAGCAGCTCTTGCCTTTTTGATCTTTGCATTAATAACTGCATTGGACTCACCATAGATCGTGCGTCTTTCGCTGTGGCCAATGATGGCATAACGAACAAATAGTTCCTTGAGCATCATTGTGCTAATCTCGCCTGTGTAGGCTCCATTGTCTTGCTCTGACACATTCTGGGAAGCAATAGATACTGCAGAATTAGAATGAAGTGCCCCCACTGCTGCAGGAATAGTGACATAGGGAGGAGCAATGACCACATCAGCTGCATCAGTGAGGTTGTCGAGTTGGCTCGTGAAGGTGGATAGAAAATCTTCGGCTTCTTTGGGGCCGATATTCATCTTCCAGTTGGCTGCAATAATTGGTTTGCGCATAGGATTAATTTTTTGAGTGTAGTTAAGAGAGTGGTTATTTAGGCATCAGTAAGGGCAGTAATACCTGGAAGTTGTTTGCCCTCCAGAAGCTCAAGAGAAGCGCCACCGCCAGTGGATATAAAGGAGACTTGGTCTGCAAGACCATACTTTTTGACCGCTGTTACAGAGTCACCTCCACCGACTATGGATAGAGCACTGCTTTTGGCAACTGCCTCAGTGACGGCTTTGGTGCCAGCTTCAAAAGAATCGATTTCAAAAACACCCATGGGGCCGTTCCATACGATCGTTCCTGCTTGGCTGATCTCAGCACAAAACTCATCAATCGCAACATCGCCTATGTCAATACCTTCCCAGCCGTCAGGTATATTACCACCATCCGCATAGATGTTAGTGACTTGCGTCTCTGCACCATTTTTGAATTCTTGAGTAATACGAGTATCTGCAGGCAAAAGAAAACGAGTATTCAGCTCCTCCGCTTTTTTAAGAATATCGAGCGCTAAGTCCAACTTGTCATTCTCAACGAGAGAATCTCCCACTGCATGGCCTTGAGCCTTGCGAAATGTGTAAGCCATGGCTCCACCGATTATAAAAGTGTCCGCCTTGTTGAGCAAAGCTGTAATCACCTCAATCTTATCACTAACCTTGGCGCCGCCCATAATTACCAGAAATGGACTACTTGGTGACTCAAGTTTATCACAGAGAAATTCAAGTTCGCGCTCGATAAGTAAGCCCATCGCACTTTGGGCAATGTGATGAGTCACACCTTCAGTAGAAGCATGAGCTCGGTGAGCCGTGCCAAATGCATCATTCACAAAAATCTCAGCATCACCAGCTAGTGTCTTTGCAAAGGATGCATCATTTGACTTTTCCTCCGGAAAGAACCGAGTGTTTTCTAGTAGCAGGATCTCTCCTGCTTGAAGAGCGGAGCGAGCTGCCGCCGCCTGCTCACTGATGCAGCTCTCAGCAAAAGCTACATCTTGTTTCAGCAATTCACCGAGACGAGTAGCCGCTGGACGCAGCGAATATTTCAAATCTGATTCATCTTTCGGCCGCCCCAAATGCGAACACAATGTCAACCGAGCACCACTTGAGAGCAACTGCTTGATGCTGGGCAAAGCTGACACAATGCGAGTGTCATCGGTGATTTCACCCGCATCATTGAGAGGTATATTAAAGTCGACACGCATTAGCACGGCTTTGCCGCTAACATCAAGATCACGTATACTGAGTTTGGCCATGGGATATCAGATTGTATGGTAATAGAATAGATTGGAGCAAAAAGGCGGAAGAAGTTGCCCTTCCCCCGCCTTTTAAAATTCAGTTGGCCAATTAGATTTCCTTTGTGAGTAAAGCTAGGGCATCAGCGGCACGGCAGGAATAGCCCCACTCGTTGTCATACCAAGAGCAGACTTTCACAAAGTTACCATCGCTTACCATCGTTAGATCTGAATCGAATACAGAGCTATGAGGGTCGCTAACGATGTCTTGGAGAACGAGTGGATCCTCTGAATAGCTTAGAATACCCTTCATTGGGCCAGCAGCAGCTGCCTCTTTAAATGCTGCGTTCACTTCTTCAGCCGTTGTGTTGCCCTTGAGAATAGCAACGAAGTCAGTGAGTGATCCTGTTGGTGTAGGAACACGGAAAGCACCGCCGTTGAGCTTGCCTTTCATCTCTGGAATCACCTCAGCAATTGCAACAGCCGCACCAGTTGAAGATGGCACGATGTTTACAGCAGCTGAGCGACCGCGACGTAGATCACCGTGTGGTGCGTCGAGAAGATTCTGATCACCAGTGTAGGAGTGGATCGTGCTCATGAAGCCTTTTTCAATACCCCACTTGTCATTGAGAACCTTAACGAGAGGTGCAAGGCAATTGGTGGTGCAGGATGCATTTGAAACGATGTTGTGTGTGGCTGGATCGTAGAGATCATCGTTGATACCGATACACATCGTCAAATCTGGGTTCTTAGCAGGCGCTGAAATGAGCACCTTCTTAGCACCAGCATCGATATGCTTTTGGGCACCCTCACGTGAAGTGAAGAAACCTGTGGACTCGAGAACTACGTCCACATTCATTGAAGCCCATGGAAGTGCTGCTGGGTCACGCTCGGCAGTGGCATTGATCTTGTGTCCGTCTACAATAATGGAATCATCGTCGTAGCTGACGGAATATGATACACGGCCCTGAGACGAATCATACTTGAGTAAGTGGGCTAGGGTTTTGTTGTCGGTGAGGTCGTTGATGGCGACGACATTTTTTAGTTCGCCTTTTTCTACAAGGGCGCGAAGCACGTTGCGTCCGATGCGTCCAAATCCATTGATTGCGTAATTAGCCATGGTTGTGATTTTTAAATTATTGTTTTCGCTCTGCTGTTGTGGAGCGGGCGGGATTATGGGTGCCAATTTCCACAGGTCAACACCTGTGTTGATCATTTATTGATTTGCAGCTGTTATCACTTACTACGCCAAACCAAGCTTAATACCAGCGCTGGAGCGCTTTTTAAAGTTGCTTATAAAGCAATCGGAGCATATGGCTCGCTCTCCCACCGCCCAGGCTTGTTATAGAGTGTTCCGCACAAGGAGTCCAAGCGGTAATCCAAGGATGGTTCCGAGAGACCTTCCACAACCACTTACATACAAATAACATGACCGACGTTCCATTTTCGACACTTGGCCTCCGCGATGAGCTTCTCAGAGCTATTGACGACCTGGGCTTTGAAAGCCCATCCCCCATTCAGGCCCGCGCCATTCCTCCTGTGCTTGAAGGCAAGGACATTGTGGGGCTCTCAGAAACAGGTTCAGGTAAAACCGCTGCCTTTACCCTGCCCGCCCTCCAAATGATCGATGTTCATGCAGACGAAGCTCAGGTGCTAATCCTATCTCCAACGAGAGAGCTCTGTGTGCAGGTATGTGAGGAAGTACATCGCCTGGGACACCATCTTAAGGGCCTGCGTGCCGTTCCTGTCTACGGTGGCACCCCAATCGATCGCCAGATCACACAGCTAAAGCGAGGTGCTCACATCATTGTAGGCACACCGGGCAGACTTTTGGACCACCTGCGGCGCAAAACATTAAAACCTGCCACCATCAAACTGGCGATCCTCGACGAAGCAGACCGCATGCTTGACATGGGCTTCCGCGAAGACATGGAAGACCTTCTGGGTGCCATGAAAGCCGATCACCAAACGCTATTCTTCTCCGCCACCATGAACAAGCAGGTGCAGAAATTGATCCAAAAGTTCGGTGATAGCCCAGAAGAAATCACCATCAAAGGTCAGACAAAAACTGTCTCAACGGTCAGCCAAACGTATTACGAGGTCAGAAACCGCTCAAAAGTTGAGGTGCTGACTCGCCTTCTTGATATGGACAGCCCACGCCTTGCCGTAATCTTCTGCAACACCAAGCGAAGTGTCGATGAATGCACCGATGCCCTCACCGCACGTGGTTATGCAGCTGACAAACTGCACGGAGACATCGGCCAACAGGCACGTGAACGCACCACTAGAAGGTTCCGCGATGGGAAATTTGATCTCCTAATTGCCACTGACGTCGCCGCACGCGGTCTTGACATCGATGACGTCGAAGCCGTCTTTAACTACGACATCCCGCAAGACCCTGAAGATTACGTTCACCGTATCGGGCGCACCGGCCGAGCTGGCCGCGAAGGCCGCGCCGTAAGTTTTGTCTTTGGTCGTGATATCTATCGACTACAAAGCATTGAACGCTACACCAAGCAGCACATCACTCGCGCAAAAATCCCAACTCAAGAAGAAGTTGAGGGCAAACGCGCTGACCAATTGTTTGAGCTTGTGCAATCTCGACTAGAAAAAGAAGTCAGCCGTAGCTACCGCCATTATATCGACAGGTTACTGGACCAAGGGCACACAGCTACTGATATCGCATCCTCAGTATTTGAGTTACTGCGTGAGTCCCTGGGCCGAGAAGGTGAAGAGATCATAGAAGATCGCCCCGACTATAATCCCAACAAAGACCGTGGCGCACGCCGAAGCCGAGAAAAAGGCGATGACCGCAGAGGTGCAAGAGGAGATCGTGGGGGCCGTGGTGAAAGAGGCGATCGCGGTCGGCGTGGTGACAAGCAAGGCCAGGGCAAGAAAGAAGCTGGCATGGCCACACTCTTCGTAAGTTTAGGTAAAGCGGCAGGTGTCCGGCCAAGTGATTTACTTGGCATGTTTTACCGAGAAGGTAAGATACCTGATAACTCCGTCGGTCGCATTCAGCTTTTTGACCGCCACTCCCTCGTTGACGTGGACGAGAAAGTGGCAGGCAAGCTCTGCGATGCCCTATCCAATTCTAAGCTGAGAAACCAACGTTTTCGTATTGGCCCAGATCGCATGGGCTAAGAGATTCTGAGCCTACATCCATTCAAGGAGGATGAAAGACGACACCAATCAACCTGAGGAAATGAATTACGGCGTCCTCGGCGAGGATGCTCAAGACACCTCAGAGAAGCTAGAGAAATACACCGGTATTGTGGATTGGGAATATCTCAAACCACACTTCGACTCGGGGGCACTTCTCTTCGTAGACCCATGCCTCAACATCACCGATGTTGGGATAGCTCTTGCAGATGATAATAAAGACCAGATTGAACTTTGGTTGAAAGCAGGCGACCTCATAAAACCCTCAGAACCTCATGCCAAATGGTGGCAGGAACACCCACAGCAATTCACCGCGTTAGTAGTATCTCCCTTCGTGCTCATGCAACCGCTGGCCTCTCCGTCTGTAAAAAATGAACAAAAGTAATAGTGATCCGCACCCACTACTTTTTGTTTATGGCACACTGATGAGCAGTGCTGAGAATGCCTATGCCGCCACCTTGGCAAAGCATGCATCTAAGCTGTGCAATGGCACCTTTCAGGGTAAAATGTATCGGGTTCATCACTCGAGTGGCAGCTGGAATTACCCCGCTGTAGTCGCCTCTGAAGAGGCATCAGATCTCGTTCATGGGGAAATTTACCAACTTACTTCAACAAAGCTCTTTGGTCTTCTTGACGATTACGAGGCATGCGGCCCAAACACACCGAAACCGCACGAGTATCTGCGACAGACGCTTGCAGTAAGGACGGATAACGAGCGGCTAGTCCATGCTCACATTTATCTTTATGCTAGATCCACAGCTGAGCTTGAAATCATCCCGAGTGGAACCTTCAGCTGAATTGATTTCGCTACACTCAACAAGATAGATAGCTTCATAAACCATGATAGCACATGTGAGCTATATCATTCTTGCCCGCCTGCACGGCCTGAGGTTCAACTCTCTGTTCAGGCCATAAAAGCCACTGCCCCGACCCACATGAAGTGGGCCGGGGCAGTGGCGGGATGGACGGGACTCGAACCCGCGACCTCCGCCGTGACAGGGCGGCGCTCTAACCAACTGAGCTACCACCCCTTGCTTTGCTCGGGGCGGGCGGAACTTAGTGAGAATACTCGCCGCTGGCAATCACTTTTTTGCGAAAATAATCATTTTTTTGCCTAGCTCTAGCTTAAGGCCTCTACAGCAGCTTCTAGGCTATCGACATCCTCGACAGAAAGCACCGATACTGACTTATCAATACGGCTCATAAGCCCCGCCAGCACCTTGCCTGGACCGAGTTCCAGGAAGGTAGTATTACCATCAGCAATTAGCTTTTGCATCGAAGCTGTCCAGCGCACCGAACCCGTCACCTGCTGCTCGAGCATAGATTTGATATCACCTTCGCCACTTACGGCACGTGCCTCGAAATTACAGATGACAGGGATGCTTGGCTCTGAAAGGCTTGCCCCAGCAAGAACTTCAGCAAGCTTATCTTGTGCGCTCTGCATCAAACGCGAGTGGTAAGCTCCTGCAACGTTGAGCTTTTTACCCATGCGAACGCCTCGGCTTTTTGCTTCTGCAACCGCCTTGTCAATGCCAGCTTCATCACCCGAGATGACGATTTGTCCAATGGTATTAAAATTAGCGACATCCACATTACAGTCAGCCGCTAGCTGGGCAACAGCTTCTTCATCACCCCCGATCATAGCTGCCATACTACCATTGGTGGCATCACAGGCTTCTTCCATAAAGAGCCCACGTTGTTCAACAATCTTCAAGCCCGTTTCAAAATCAAAGGTGCCTGCTAAGGTGTGAGCGGTGAACTCACCTAATGATAAGCCGGCAGTTGCGACTGGCTTGAGTGCGGGAATTCTCTCTTTCAAAACCTCAAGGCAAGCAAGACCATGTAAAAAGAGTGCCGGTTGACAGCGCGAAGTCTTGGTCAACTCCTCATCTGGTCCATTGAACATAATATCACTTAATGAGTAGCCGAGTGCGGCATCTGCCTTGGTAAACATATCTGCGACCACTGGGTAGGCATCTGCCAAATCTTTACCCATGCCCACCTTCTGCGCTCCTTGACCGGAAAATAATATAACTACGTTGCTCATGATGTTCTTTTTCTAAGTGAGAGCCCACGGATGCGCAAGCTCACAACGCATCTCAAGAAAAACTTATAAAATCAGATGAAACTATCCTTGCAAAATTCTATCGAGTAAGGAAAGTTCCTTCCGACCGCAACAAGCTTTGTAATCACGGAGGGGTGGCAGAGTGGTCGAATGCACCGGTCTTGAAAACCGGCGTGGCGCAAGTCACCGTGGGTTCGAATCCCACCCCCTCTGCCAGAGCCCGGCCCACTTCATGTGGGTCGGGCTCTGGCATTTTGGCGCGGGCCAAGAACTCTTTGCGAGCACAGCTAGCAAGGGTTTGAATGCACACGCCAGTGCGTGCATCACGCTTTCAATAATCAGAAATCCGTAGGAGGATTTCTGCTATTTCGCATAGCCTGCATAGCTTGAAGGCAATCCCTCCCCTCTGCCCACCCCCTCTGCCAGTGCGTGCATCACGCATCTTTCAACTTCAACTTCATTCACCGCTGGCTGACGAACTGCAAATGCAATCAATAAGCCATCTCAGTATGCTCTCTGCGCGCGCATCATCAGTATGCATGATAGTATTATCACCACATCCATGCTACAAGTAGCTATGTCTTCTCTGTGTCCACTGCGCATCTGTTTTACTGCATGCTTTTTGGCAGGCATGCTGCAGTGCACTACATGGGCCGCTGAGACACTAGCAGAGACGAACATCGAGAACCTCTCTACCGCCCAGCTTGAGCAGCGCCTGAAGGACATAGACACCGAGCTGGACAATCTAGCTCGCTACAGCTTGCGTAGTGGCTACGGTACTATCGGCTGGCGCTCCAAGGTTCACAACAGCCCCGATCACACTGAGTGGATGCAAATCGACCTGGGAGGCGAGCATACCATTGACGCCCTCGTACTAGTTCCCTCTCTGATGCGCAATGCTGCTACCGGCTATGAATCCGAGGGATTCCCTTCCACATTTCAGGTGGTTGCCGGCAGCAAAAAGCATCCAGAAGGGGTAGTCCTAACAAGTGTCCATGCTGATGAAGGAATGCTCCCTCGCCAAGCCCCTGTCATCGTTGACTGTGGCAGCACCATAGCCTCTTGGATACGCATTGAGGCCACTGCCCTGAGCCCTCGCTCGTGGGATGGTAAATACCTATTCCAACTCTCTGAGATTCTCGTTTTTAGCGGTGAGCGCAATGTTGCCCTGCGCAGACCTGTGACATCATCCTCTGACATGACAAGTCTGGCCAGCTCTGGGAATGATCTGGTGGATGGCTTCATGCCCTACATGATGGATGCCGCCCAAGGTGAGCAGAGCCTGGCATTTCTGGCCAGCATTCACCCTGAACACACCACCAGCTTCACCATTGACCTCGGTTCCCACCAGCCCCTTGATCGGATTCACCTGCACAGCGTGGATGTGAGTGATGTCGTTCCCCAACCCCTTCCCGGGGATCATGGCCTACCGAGCCGCCTTCAAGTAATGGGTGCAAACCGGGCCGACTTCTCCGATGCCGAGCCGATACTCAATTACATCAAAACCAGTACCTACGACACCGGACCGATCATCGCGCGCAACTTCCCAGTGACCACATGCCGTTACGTAAAGCTCACCGCGGAAAAGCCCTACATCACACCTTCCCGAACCAATACCATACCGCGAAGCCCGCTCACAGCACGCATCGGTTTTGCTGAGATCGAGCTTTTTGCCGAAGACCAAAACGTGGCCCTTCACCGCCCAGTCAAGGCGAACGTGCGGGAGAGTTCGGACCGCTCTCTTTCCGCACTTACAGACGGGCGCAATCAGTTCGGTGACATACTACCACTGCGGATCTGGATGGAGCAGTTGGCACGCCGCCATGACCTAGAGACAGAGCGCCCGCTCATCGCGACAACGCTCAATGATCGTTACCTTAGCCAGAAGACTAACCTACACCGCTTGGTCTGGCTCGCTGTCCTGCTTGGGGGAGGCATCATCATCACCATCTTGATCGGGCGAATCTCCCACATGCGCCAGATCGAGGACATTCGTGAACGCCTCGCCGCCGATTTGCACGATGAGCTCGGAGCAGATCTCTACACCATCGGCCTACTCGGTGACGCCGCCCGCCTTGCCAATAACACCCCCGCCCGTCTTGATGACGTACTACAGCGCCACAAGGAAGTTATCACCCGTGCCGGTAGCTCGCTACGCCACCGCATCAAAGTACACGAGAGTAAAGGGAACGCAGGAAACCTGCATGATGACATGAAGCGCCTTGCCCACCGTATCATGGCCGACATGGAATACGAAATCAGCGTGGAAGGAGAACAATACCTAGCAGGGCTCAAAACCATTACCCACGATGACCTGCGCCTGTTCTTTAAAGAATGTCTGGTTAACATCAGCCGTCATTCAGGAGCCTCCTATATTAGCGCCCACCTCACAGCTGAGCCCAAGCAACTAATTATGACGATCTGTGACAACGGCCGGGGACTTGCACGCCACGAAGGTAACGATAGCCATGCCATCCCCGAATCTCTCCAACGCCGCGCCGATCTCCTCAAAGCCAAGATTTCGACCTCATCTAACGCCATAGGTCACAAGGAAGGCACTTGTATCACCCTTAAGCTGAAGATCCCATGGAACCGGCGACAAAGCCAAATCTGACTCAACAGCGTTGACCAGACATACCCAGCAACCCAAACCATCTCAAAAACAAACCATTTATAACATGACAACAAACATCCGCGTAATGATTGTAGAAGACCACCCCGACTACCGGGAGGGTGTTCGCTTCGCCCTAGAAACCGAACAAGACTTCGAGCTCTATGCCACCTTTGGAACTGCTGAGCGTGCTCTGCAAAGCATCTCAGAAACCAAAGATAAAACCGAGCTCCCCAACGTCATCCTGCTCGATCTCATGCTACCCGGCATGAGTGGTATCGAAGCCATTCCATTGTTCAAAAAACATACACCCGACACCCATCTGCTCGTGCTCAGCCAATCTGAAAAAGAATCCGATGTGCTCCGGGCTATAAGCATGGGCGCCTCAGGATATTTACTCAAAAATGCCTCGCTCAACACCATTATAGACGGCATCCGCACGGTTATGGCAGGGGGAGCCTCCTTAGATTCAAAAATCGCTAAGTATATTCTCAACAGCGTGCAAAAGCAGAGACCCGATTCAGCCAGTGCAGCCAGACTCACCAAGCGAGAGATGCAAGTCATACAACTCATCAGTGAGGGTCAGGTGAAAAAGCAAATCTCCCATAGCCTCGGCATCAGCCCGCCAACTGTGGCGACCCACGTTCGCCATATCTATGAAAAGCTCGGTGTTTCAAACGCGCCGTCAGCTATCAGCAAGGCCTACCGGACGGGGCTTTTGCCACCGGAGTAATCCGCCAAAGGCAGATTGAATTTGAAACTTGAAATTTGGAATAGTGAATCCAGCACAGCTGCAGGGTGAAAGCTGTTCTTGATTCTTGGTTACTTGTTCTTTGTTGAAGCCGCATCGCGGCTATCGCCCATCCTTCATCAGACAACCCCGCTTCGCGGCCATTAGCTGCGCTTGCGGCGCAGCATCAGGGCAAGGCCTCCGAGGCCGAGCAAGGCCGTTGAGCTTGGCTCTGGCACAGCGAAGGCCTGCAGCACGAGGTCGTTACCAGTACGGATAATGCCCCACTCCCATCCGGGTGCGTTGCTAAAGCCACTGTAGTCCAAATTGAACAAGCTAGCGTCAAAATAATCGTCAACAAAGCTATCCGCACTTGCAATTGTAAAGCTGTAGTCAGCGATACCATCGAGTTGAATGTAGCTACCGAAACCTGCGGCATTTCCCGCAACGTTACCCAGAGTCAGAGAATCGATGTCGATGCTAAAGCCACCTGCGCTGAGGTTGGTCAGATCGAGCGCCCCGGTAATATCCAGCCAGTCCCAACCAGTGGTGCCCCCTACAGAGCCTCCAGCGTCATTAGATGCGTTGATTTCCCAGAGGTAGGATCCTCCGTCCACCCATGTCTGCGCTCCAGTTAGAGCCGTTCCGGGTGAGTTACCAGGGCTAATGACCCCAGCAATAGTCATGGCGTGACTGCTAAGGTCAACCAGATGGGAGATCATGAGTGTGCCGCCATTGACGGTGTAGGCACCAGAGCCGTTATGGCTGGAACCACTGGCAAGGGAGAGGGTACCAGCGTTGACCGTAGTAGTTCCCGTGTAGGTGTTGGCACCTGAGAGTGTCTGGGTGCCGCTGCCGTTTTTCACGAGGTCAAAGGCATCGGCGTCTACTTGGGTGATATTGCCACTAAACGTGCCGCTACCGTTGTTATTGCCAATACTGAGGGTATTACCAACTCCAGATGAGTTTTCGATCGTACCACTTCCGTCGAGCGCATCGATCTTGAAGGTTCCGCTTCGAAGGTCGAAGGTTGCGCCTGAAGCAATATCCAAGCCGGCGTTTCCACTGCCGGCGATACCTCCATTGTTCGAATTACCTCGAACATTGAATGCCAAGGTGCCTTGATCTACATCAATCAAGCCATTGAAAGAATCCAGGCTATCACCGGAAGGATTAGACCATGCCACATCAGCGTAAGCAGCACCCGTCTTGCGTATCGTGCCATCTCCGCTGACACTACCTCCGCTCCAGATATACTTATCTGTATTCAGGTTACTACTGGCATGAGCAATCTCCAGAACACCACCACTATTAACGATAATAGTGCCCACATCGACGCGAGACCTATTGTCTATCATTGAACTCGTATCCAGAACATAGGTGCCGCCACTGTTAATCGTAGTAGAGCTAGCTGCACGCGCATAATCGGTCGTATTACTACCCTGCTCAGCACCAGTGTATGCAGTGACCTCACGTAATGTGCCACCGTTGACAATGATGGCTCCAGTGTAGGCACCACTTTCAATGTTGTCGATTCTCAACTCACCATCGTTGACCGTTGTCGTGCCATTATAGGTGTTAGCCCCAGACAGGATCTGGGTGCCGCTACCGTTTTTGACCACGGAGAAAGCATCAGGGTCTACTTGCGATATCACTCCGCTGAACGTGCCGCCGCCATTGTTATTGCCTAGGCTAAGGGTATTACTCCCAGTGCCATTTGAATTCAAAACAGTTCCAGCACCATCGAGCGCATCAATGGCCAGCGTGCCGGTTCGAACGTCTAGCTCCGCACCTGAGGCAACCGACACATCATTGTTACCCGAGCCTAGTGCGTTTGTATTGCCTGGATCAAAAATCAACCTACCTTCATCGACTTGAATCGCCCCGTTAAATTGCGCGATATTACTTACACTTGTGGCAGTCCATGCAATACCCTGCATCCCGGATCCGCTCTTCACGAGCGTTCCGTCTCCGATCAGGGTTGATGCTCCATTTCTTTGCCAGATGGATGGCTGGCCACCACCGCTTGCCACCGTCAGAAGTTCAAGTGTTCCTCCTGCATTGACGGTGATAGTGCCAATCGCCTGCTTACTGCCCGCACTGCTCTGGTTGGTGGTATCCAACCTTAAGGTTGCTCCGTCTTCGATGGTGGTGGCACTAGTCGTGCGCGTCCAGATGGCTGCATCAACAGCCGCACTTACCTGCTCCACCAGGAGCCCGCTATCAACCACGGTGGCACCGGTGTAGGTGTTATTCTCTGCATTACTGAGGACGACTACGCCCTGATCGCCGTTGCTGTTGGGGATATCATCAATTGTCAGACCACCTGTGCCGCTGATGACACCACCAAATGTCAAGAGTCTGTCATTATTACCATGCTGTCTGGCAGCCAAGGTCAAATTATCATTGAGTGTGATGTCCGTGTTATCAATTGCAGATGTGATACCGGTTAAGCTCTTTGTACCTGTTGAGCCAGCTTGAACGATGATCGCGGTTTTTGTGGTCCTCGTCCCTGCACCGCCGGAGTATTCTATGGTCGCATCTGCACTCCCCGCGGTGTCACCCAAATAAACCGTCGTTCCGGCAGAACCTAAAGAAGATAAGTTCGCCTGCTGAATAAGCCTGCCAGACTTGATCTCAATCGTCGGGACTGAGACTTCTCCGCGCGTGGTGATACTGCCGGTGCCAGCATCAACCACAAACGCACCGTCACCACTGATGGTGCCTTTGATGCGGTTGCTTCCCGAACCATTCTGATCACTGGCGTATTCAAAGGTTGCTCCGCTGGCGACCGTAATGTCGCCGTCGTAGTCACCCATCTTGCCAGAGCCACCGATAGTAAGCGTGCCATTAGTCACGGTGTAGTTACCATCAAAAGTATTCTCACCAGAGAGGATAGTCGTTCCACTGACACCATCCTGAACAAAAGTTCCAACAGCGCCGCTGACAACACCTGAAATCGTTCCAGATCCTGTGGTGAAGGTGCCTCCATTGGAAATCGCGAGCGTTCCAGGAGTAGTGCCGTTTAGCAGAGTTTGTCCTGAGACAGTAAGTGATGATCCAGCGCCATCTACCACAATAGTCCGAGCAGCACTATTTGAGCTGGTGTAATTGAGATTACCATTGTCAATGGTTACAGTACCTCCATTGGTGACATTTAAAGTCGCATAGAGCCCCGGTGCATTGCCGGACTGAATACCAGTAGATGCCGAGAGAGTGCCACCATCTACATTGATCGTCGAACCACCAGTGCCGCCGCCACTACCACCCCAGTTCTGACGCAAAAGGTTTCCACTCGCAGTGCCCAAGGTTAAGGAGCCCGTGCTGGTAATGGTCAGATAAGAGTCATCATTTGTGGTGCCAGATCCCACGTTGAGACGCCCCACAGTTTGAGTGTCCGTTACCACAGCACCGGACTCATAGATACCAGCTAAATCTGTATTGCTTGGCAAGCTACCACCCCAGTTAGACGAGACATTCCAATCTCCACCGACACTTCCTACCCAAGTGGCCGCTTGAGCGCTGTGGGTGCTATGGGATAGCAAACCAGCTATAGTCAATAGATAGAGAGCTCTACATGTTATCATCTTATACTGAGATATGTTAGGTTTTGTGCTAATGGTGGTTTTCATAGGATTATTGGTTAGAGGGTATCGATCTTATATGATCTAAGTGGCATCTTTTGCCGCAGGCAATCGGATGCTCCATATCTGTTATCGTCTGCAAGAATACCCTACCCCTGAGTTTTTTGTCTATCGCACCTAGTGATGAATTATTCACCCGTATTTCAAAAAATGCGCCGAAAGCATCATTCTTATGGATGACTTTTAAGGAGTTTAACTTATCTTAAACAAAAAATCCGCGTTAGTATGCTTGGCTTTCTATGGCCAACAACGGCGGTTAGCGGCGACTACAAAGGAGCACCTTTCGTATGATTTGTTAGATGAAAATAAAGACCGAAATCCTAATGATGAATCGATATTGATGGTAGCTTGTTACCACAGCCTAATCTGCCACCAAGTGGCACTCTACTATAAGTGCTCACAGTCATGTTTAAAAAAAGTAGGGCCGGCGAGACTCGAACTCGCGACCAAGGGATTATGAGTCCCCTGCTCTAACCAACTGAGCTACAGCCCCCTTGTGAATCGCTTTTAGAGAGAACGATGCACACAGTCAACGTTCAACACAGTAATACGATGCAGTTGAGCTACAACCCCCAGCCATAACTGTCAACTAATATGCTATGCGGTATTACAACCAGGCTCGTTTACACGACACAGAACGCACAAGCCTTGCTTGACCTCACTGAGGTTCTCACCAAAGATCATGCCATGTGGAAACACGTTATCCTTTTTGCCTCTGGAGTTATTGCCATGCTGCTGGGCTCCTGTGCTACCGGTGGCTACTCCGGGGCATACGGCTCACCCAACATGGGTGGCCCGCCAGCTGAAGTCCGCGCTGCCAAGATCGCCAGCGAACCAACTGGCAATTTCTTCTATGGCAGGCGCTACTACGTGGAAAAAACTCGCTTCTGGGGATACTTGCGTAAGCCACGCCAGAATGCTAATACAGCTAAACTTGTGGTTTTCAACGAGAGCAAAAAACAAAACCCCGACCGTTTACCTGAAACTGGACCGATGGGTAATCGTTACGGTTTTGACCAAAATTTCGAATATAAGATTTATGGTTATTACACCGGCGACAAAGTATATGAGATCAACTCCAACCAAATCCTGCCAGAATTTATGCTCACCCGTTACGAACTCGTAAACCGCAATCCAGGCTGGCTGTTTAGCCCACGTGATCACTACAACTCTAAATTTATCAATTTAAGACCCAGTCTCTAATTATGGCTATCTCAAGAGATGAAATTGCTGCAGTTCTCGATGAGATCGCACTGCTCATGGAAATTAAGGGTGAGAACCCTTTCAAAACCCGTGCCTATCGCAATGGTGCAGAAACAGTCCGAAACTTTCAGGGAGAGATCGTTGCCATGGCGGCTGCAGATAACCTTGAGGGCATTGCCGGTATAGGCAAAGCCCTGCAGCAGAAAATCCATGAGCTTGCCAGCACAGGCAAACTCGAGTTCCACCAAAACCTGCGTGCTGAGTTCCCCCCAGGGCTCTTCGACCTCTTTGGCATCCAGGGGCTGGGACCCAAAAAAGTTCGTGCTCTCTATGACAAGCTCAATGTTGATTCCATCGATGCTCTCAAGGCTGCGTGCGAAGACGGATCAGCCGCTTCGCTGCCGGGCTTTGGCAAGAAATCGATTGAGAAGCTCATAGAGTCGATTGCCCTCAAGGAACAGTTTGCCGATTTCTTCCGCCTCGGAGACGTGGCACCTATTGCCGAACACATGCTCGATCTTTTACGCGAGCATCCCGACTCGCTGCGGGTGGCAGCGGCGGGCTCTTACCGCAGAAGCAAGGAGGTGCTCCATGATCTCGACTTCTTGGTCGCTACCGCCGCACCGGCCAAGCTCACTGCCTACTTCACCAGTTTACCAGAAGTGCACTCAGTGATCGCGCACGGAGACACCAAGGCTTCGATAAGGCTTGAGGACGGTTTGCAGTGTGACCTGCGCGCCGTTTCCAATGATCAGTTCCCATTCGCCCTGCAGTATTTTTCTGGTAGCAAGGAACATAACGTCGCACTGCGCTCACGCGCGCTCAAACACGGCTGGTCACTCAACGAGTATGGCTTCACTCCCAAGGACAAGTCCACCCCTGCAGCACCTTCTGTCAAGGATGAGCGCGACATCTACCGGGCTCTGGGCTTGGATGAAATACCACCAGAGTTGCGTGAAAATCAGGGTGAGATTGAGGCCGCTGATGCCGGTGAATTACCCCGCTTAATTGAATTAGAAAACCTGCGCGGTACCTTCCACAACCATACCACGGAATCTGACGGCAAGCATACTCTCGAGGAAATGGCCACAGCCGCTCGCGATCTTGGTCTGCAGTATCTCGGCATTGCTGACCACTCAAAATCACAGTTTCAGGCACGAGGGCTCCAGCCTGACCGACTACTCCGCCAAGTGGAAGCGATCCATACCCTTAACGCTAAGTGGGATGATTTCAAGGTATTCGCCGGCACTGAGGTCGACATCCTTAAAGATGGCACACTCGACTTTGAAGACAGCCTATTGGCCCAGCTAGACTACTGTGTGGCATCCGTCCACGGTTCATTCCAGCTATCGGAAAAAGAACAGACCAAGCGCATCATCAGAGCCATGGAAAACCCCCATGTCACCATGATCGGTCATGTGACTGGCAGATTACTGCTGAAAAGAAAAGGTTATGAGATCAATATCGATAAAATAATCGATTGCGCTGCTGCTACAGGTACGATCATCGAGCTTAATTGCAACCCATACAGACTCGATATGGATTGGCGTCACTGGCACCGAGCTCGTGACAAAGGCGTGATGACCTCCATCAATCCTGATGCGCATGCTACTGAACAGCTGCAGTATCTTGCCTTTGGAGTCCGCATTGCTCGTAAAGGGTGGCTGAGGAGAGAAGACGTAATCAACACTCGCAACCTTAACGAAATACAAGATTTTCTGGGCAGCAACAAAACCACCAAGTAGACACCCCCCCAATAGCCGAACTACCGATTAACGCATTTCGAGACTGGTCTTAGCCCAAAGCCATTTAACGACTTCCCCATCTTCGATCAATGCTATCGCTTTTTGTTGTTGAGTACCCAATATTGTCTCTGACTTAAAGGTCACCAATCCAGTCTGATAAGTTGCGCCGTCAAACTCCATGTCATCACCAACGAGCCACTCTGTGACTTGCTCGGCCTTAAATTCATTCACAGCTCCGCTTTCCACACTCGCCTGAACACAAGCAACAATCGCGGAATCATCAAGCACGACAGGCTTAGCATCTTCGATACGCTTCATTTCAGCCTCTCTCTGAATCCGAGCATTCATCACAGGCAATACTAATTGCTTGAAATCAGTCTGATCAACGTCAACAGAATGCTCAACATTGATGCCTTCAGTTTTAAAAACTAAGTCGCTACCTTCAAGGCGAACCGGTATTATTTGAGCCCCCTCTTTGAGGCTAAGGGTGAGACCCTCATGATTAATTTCTAGGGGCTCAAAGAGCGATACTCTGCCTGGGTAGTCTGCAGGCTTAACTAAACCTAAATCAATATTAACAGTGGGCCTTTGCTTGGGCTTGGGCTTGGGCTTGGGCTTCTCTTTCTTCACTACAGGCATTTTCTCAACTGCAGCACTCTTATTTCTATCCTTGTTACGGAGCTCAAATACGACTGGCTCGATCAGATACCCCATGCCAAGACACACGGCGACTAATATGAAAGTTCCTACATTTGACATTATGAATAAATGTTTAGTGTGTTATTAAACTAACAGCAAGCTGAATTATCCGCGAGATATTACCTGATATTTATCAGTATTACTTCTTCTTATTTCGCAAAAATGGCGGAATATCAAGATCTTCGCCTTCAAGCACGTTCGGGCTCTCACCCTCAAACTTACCCTTAGGTCCACCGTCCAGCTCTAGCTCACCCTGGGCATTTTGCTTGTTACTAAGTGAGTTATCGCCAAAAAGACTCTGCTCTCGGTCAATGGCTATTTGCGAACTTTCGGTCTCCCCCTCTTCGGTTTTCTCAAGTTCATCGTTTTCAAGGCCTTCGATTTCAGCAAACGGTTGTTCCGCGACTTCTTCCTCATCAGCGGCTTCTTCATTTGATCCGTGATCTATTTCAAATTCTGCATCCTTGAGTATAGCATCAGCAAGATCTTGCACATCATCCATATTGATAAATTCTGCGTAACTCCCCTGACTATCTTCCGACGTCTCATCACTTTGATCGAGTTCACCTTCATCTCGTTGTGGATCCTCATGATCATCATCAGCATCACCCTCTGGTGAAAAACCCTCACTTGGCTCCATAATTTGCTCATCCTCGGGAGCTTCCATCACACGACTCGACTCAACTGCCGCTAGGGACGCAGATATTTGGTCATCGAGAGATGACTTATCTTCTTGGTCATCATTATCGTCATGAGAAACCCCAGAATGAATTTTCTCCTCAGGCACTGCACTGATCAGCGTCACACTGAGCTCTCCCTCCATTGATGGATCAGTAGCAACTCCGAATAAAACCTGTGAGTCTTCAGGTATATGCTTAGAAAGGCTCTGCATAAGTAGCTCTACTTCATAAAGAGTCAGGCTTTCGTCTCCACAAACATGGATGAGCACGCTAGAGGCATCAGCGAGAAGGTGTCCCTTGTCGAGCAATGGGCTGTTGAGCGCGTTTTCGATCGCCTGCTGTGACCGGTTCTCGCCTTGGCCTGAGCCGGATCCGAAAAGACAACGTGAGCGTGTCGTATTCAGAGCACACATCAAATCAGCAAGTCCAATATTAATCAAACCCGGCCGGACTACCAAGCGTGTTACGGCTTTGATAGATTCTGAAATCATCGTATCACAAGCGGCAAAAGCCTCATGAATACCCTGCTTAGCCAGTACTAGCTCTCCCATACGGTCATTGTCAAAGGTAACCACCGCATTGGCCAACACAGACAATTCGTTGAGTGCTGTGTCCGCCTGTTCCCTGCGGCGCTGACCCTCAAAGCCAAAAGGCATCGTGCCAAAAACAACGACGAAAGCGCCTTCCTCGCGAGCAATACGTGCGATCAAGGGGGCGGCTCCTGATCCCGTACCCCCACCTAGTCCGACGCACAAAAAAACCATTTTTCTTCCGCGAAGGGCATCGCGCAACTCAGACTCCGACTCTTGCGCTGCACGAGCACCCAGCTCAGGATCACCACCGGATCCAAGCCCCTTGGTCAAATTCTTTCCTAAATGAATTTTCTCTGCTGCTACCGAGCTTGATAATGTGCGCAAATCAGTGTTCACACAGGTCATCTCGGGGCCGGTCAGACCATCTAAAGTGGCTCGATCAAGCATATTGGCTCCTGCCCCACCGAGTCCAATAATTTTAACGGATGACTCTGGGATGGTCTGTTGTGGATCGCGATTATATGAAAGCATAGCGTGTAGTAGAAATTTCATTGGCTGAGGTGCTTGGCCAATAGTTAAGAAATCCTTACCAAAAAGCCCACACGCTGGCGAGTACAGAATACTGTTTTTGACACCCTCCGCTAGAAATCTAAGGTCGCCATGCCAGCTGACAAGTTCAGTGGAATCGGGTCAGCATGACCAACTACATCAACCTAGAAATCAGACCGGGCACAATACTATACCATGCCCATCCGCGCATTGATGCACATACCGACTCTTCATCGCTGAGCCTTGGGTAAATACGTTTCTTCTCGAGCACAACGGCCGCCATCGCAGACGCCTGTAAGTTCGTTGTAAGAGTTAATATCTGCGCACAGGCTGCAATTCCCAAAGAAGCCAACGCGATACTAATAACCCACATCGGAGGCAACTTTCCTACCAACAAGGCAAAGACGCACACCACTAGAGTGAAAATGGGAAAGGCATGCCCAAAGCGCAGCGCCCAGCGACGGCGAGCGACAGATTTGGGATCTCTCAAGGCTAAGAAATAGAGACCTACTCGCAATGCCACTTGCCCATGATCTGCGACACTTCTACCGCTTGCGAGTTGGGGCGTCAGGGCTAACCAACTATCACCACTGGCCGCAGCTCCAGCCCATTCTCGCTTTTTGATACGGAGCTCGGTATTCCCCTTCCCCATCGATGACAGCATGCGCTCAGCAAGTGCCGCGCCATCACCTGAGAGCTGCTGATCTTGGGCAAGCTTCAAGATGCGATCAGCATTAAACTTTCGCAGAACTAATGCCGCCAGCAGAGGTAGCAATGAGAGAAATAATAAAAGGCGATGCATGTTATAGGAATGAAGAGCGAGGTATGATCAACGCGCCATCATTGGTAAAGGGTCATTTTTAAAGTGCTGGTATTGCTTATTTAGCTGCTGGAAGTTCGCATATACTAGGTGAAGCCCTCTGGGGCTTCCTGCGGCGTTGGATATACTAGCAGCGATAGCTTTCTCAGACCAGCCCATCGCTTTCCCCCTATCACCATGGGCAAACCATACCTCCGCCATCGTATCGAGATAGGCACCTTGATTGGGTCGCATAGTAACCGCGACTTGGGCATGAGTATGCGCCTCATCTAAATGCCTGACGGCTCGCGAGCATAGCCACGCCGCCGTGTTATGGACATTGTGAGAGCGGGGGTAAGCTTTACAAACCAGTGCAATGTGGTCGTAACACTCATCAAACCAGCGGTTGTAGATCTTGACTGGGATCTTATTGCGTATTGCTGGGAAAAAATCATCGGCCAGCACACCATCCCCGGGGATCATCTGCCGGGACTTGTTTAGCCTTTTTATGCCTTCACCATCTTTACCTTGTTTAAGCAGCATCATACCATGGCAAAACTCAGCTTGATATCGTGCCTTGAGGGCAACACGGGTTCCAACTGAGCTATTTCGCATAATGAATCGCGCAAATACTTCATTAATTGACCATGCTTTTTGCCAATCGCCCAGAGCATAATAAGGTTGGCCATGACTCGCCAGCAATGTCACCACCCAAACAAAGTCATCCAGATCTGTAGATACAAGATCAGACATCATCGCCGCCCGTGTCCACATATCTATCGCTTTGAGTTCGTATCCGGCAGCATACAAATACTGACCACAGTCTATATAATGACCTGGATTGCCGAGACATAGACGCACAGCCTGATCAATTACTTCTTGAGATTTGCTATTTCGGCCCAATTTCTGGAGCGTAATGTGCCACTTGATGAGGTTTTTGTGGTCATCTGGTTGCTTCTTAGCTCGAGCCGCTAAAGCAGGCTCAACCTGCTCCCAGCGCAGCAGGTTGTATCGTATATCAACTTGAGCCGACCTAAGGGTATTACTTACATCCGCATGGCCATCTATCATCTTGGAGGCTGCACCTAGGTCGTTGCGCATGATACATAGATGAAACAAGGCATCGATGAGCATGATCCGATTGCGATCAGCGAATGCGCCCTCCTCTCCGATCTCCAACAAGAGCTCGTCGTGAATCTTTGCCGCTATATCCTCAGGATCAGGCAACAGACCTGCAAGCAAACCAACTTGGTCGAGTAATGCTCCGTTAGTATCGCCTTTACGCTTACTCAAATAATCCCAAAAGCCGTCCCGCATCAATGGCTGCATCCCCTTAAGAATTTGCCCCGCCATTTTTACGAGCTCATCTCGGTCAGTATTACCCTGAGCAAGCCTCTTCTTCATGAAATCAATTGCCATAGAACCCATGCCACCTAACAACATCGCCTCTATATGTTCATCCCAATCTTTATTTTCTGATGAAGAGAGAGTCATCATGGGTGTGATCACATCAGCCGCATGCTCAACCTCCCCCCTGGAGTAGAGAAAATGACTTAGCATCATAAGTTCCTTCGACAGCTTTTTCCGAACGTCAGCGTCGCCCTTCTTTATCTGCTCAATACGTTCACCGACCCAGTCGACATACGGAGGCTTGGCATTATCTTGGATACCGAGCAACCTCAGGCTCTGCGTTGGCATCTCAGCCAGATCATAAAAGTCAAAAGCTGCATTAGCATCACTAGCTTTTAGCGCATCGAGTGACGGCTCTCGAAATCCATTAACCGCAAGGTAGCGAGACACCACTGGCAGCTTTACATCAGCTCCTTCGAGCTCCTTCCATTTTTCACTCTCCGCTTGCGCCTCAGCATCTTTACCCTCAAGCCTCAATTGCTGTAGCTTACAGCCCCACCGATAGATCGCATCCCCTTCGCTAGCGGATCGTTCGAGCCATGGTATCGCATTTCCGTCGAGCACTCGTAATAAATCCGCAACCCCATCCTGGCTAGCATTCTCGGCCTCTCTGATAGAGGCCTCCAGATCACCACTGCAGCGGTATAGCCACATCCTCCACCTTGCTGCTTCTTTTCCCAACAGACCCTCAGCTTCACTTAGCTTTTTATCGAGTTGATCAGTGTGAACATAGTAGTGGGCCTTAACGCGCATGTGCAAATCGCTATCTCCCAGCATGCTTATGATTTCACCAACTTGCTCATGGTCATTGCCAGCAATCGATCTACTGAGCGTCGTCTGCAATCGAGGCCACGTGAGGCTGACAGTGAAACGCTTGACATAGGGATCGCTGTCAAAGAAGCCAAGATTGAGCACTTGCTTCCAAAGATCTAACTTCATCAGCTTATGCAGAATGATGACTTTGCCTTCATAGGTGTGCTGAAAAAACTTCAGCACTAATCCCTTTGCCTCCTCTGGGCAATCATACAGCAAGCCTATTGAGATATAATGAATCAGCTCGCTAGCTCGCTCGGAAGCCTCAATGTCATCACCAGCTTCTGCAAGCCGCAGAGTAGGCAACGCTACTCGACCCAGCTTCCAGAGTTCTGCCATGGCTTGATCGCGCAATTCAAAGGATTCATCACCCAGCTGCAATGCTAATTGCTCGACACGACTGGAAGGTTTAACATCACGACTCAGCAGGTCTTGTGGTGGTTTCAGGGCCTCCGCTGAAGCCTCACGAGAATAAGGCAATGATAAAATCACCATCCATACCCAACAGCAAAGGATCCCAGCTTTCGATTGAAAGCTTACTTGCTTAAAATAACTAAACTGACGCTGCATAATCATTGGTTATTACTATTTAGCACTATGGTTACTGTCTAGATGCTGATTTAACCATGAAGATATATCAGCAAAAATCTTATCCTTTTGATGATCATACATCAAAAGGTGGTATGATCCATGGTAGTTATGGCGTGTTTTGCTAATCAATGGATCGAAGTGATCACAAAAATCGTCCACCTTGTTTTGCTGAGTAAACACATCCTTGTCGCCATACATGATCAATACAGGACATGAGACAGCCGATGCCATATTATCCATGGACTGAGCCATCTCACCAAGTTTAACGAGCAAGCGCAACGTGTAGCGGCGAATATACCACGCATTTTTTGCTGCCTGTCGCTCATGCTGGTCTTTCTTGGTGACTACTGGCCGACGACCATCAGAGAGTGACTCAAGCGATATTTTAGCTGCCGGAAAAAATACCGCTGCACATTTTGCTGCAGCAAGCTTCCACCATGGCAACTCAGAATCAACTTCTATAATGGGCGAAGAAATCGCCACTGCATCAGGCCGAAGCTCATGTTGTAAACGTTGATAAGCATGCATGACAATCAGGGAACCCATGCTCTCCCCAAACCAAATAATTTTTGACTTGGGATGCTCTTTTCGCACCAACATGGTAAACGCTGCCAGATCATTATACCACTGGTCAACTCTCCTGATATCGCCGCGCCTCTCTTGCTTAGTATCCATGCCTTGCCCCCTCGTCTCAGCTGCATAAAAAGCCACATCATGACGGCTCTCCAACAAATACTTCGCCAAATTTTCATAGTCACCAGCATGTCCAGAGATGCCGTGCAC
>ENA-UZWU01004846-UZWU01004846.1-metagenome-genome-assembly--contig:-Day-4--1m-contig-4846_pt1 | contig 42070 bp, 67 predicted proteins | sample MGYA00260345_ERZ794905 | MGnify/ENA metagenome assembly ERZ794905
AAAGAATTCGGCATGAAGGGCAGTATTTCTGTCCGTAACCACTCAACTTTGTGTGTAAACATCAAAGCGGGTGAGATCGACTTCTCTGAGAACTATACTCACGGTGATCGTTACATCCAAGTCAATGAGTACTGGATTGACGAGCATTATGCAGGTGTTGCTAAGAAGTTCCTAAACAAGCTGTTAGCGGCAATGAAAGGTCCTAACTACTTTAACAATGATGATGCGATGAGCGATTACTTTCACCGCTCACATTACACTGACATCAACATTGGTCAGTGGAACAAGCCTTACGAATTAATTTCATAAAAAGTGAAAATAGGGGTTGACATTCGTGTCAACTCCTTGTATACTAGTCAAGTAAACAATGAGAGATTATATTATGCAAGTAGCAGTGATTCATTCAGCCTTCGAAGACAGTCCACGTACTGTCGCTTTTGTAAACATTCCTGAAGACGCTCGGTCAACTGATGAGGCTCTAGATTATGCCTATCGTTGGACTAACAACGTGTCTGGCTCTTGGAGTCGAAGTGACATTGAAGACAATGGTGATTACAACCCAGATGTAACTGTTATGGCAGACTTGCCAGTTCACGAAGGTGTGACCTACGGTCTACGATCTACTTCGATGGGTGACTATATGTTAATAGGCAACAAGAAGTATAAAGTTGCTGGCTTTGGATTTGAGGAGATTTAATGAGTAAACACTTTATTTTTGATTTTGAAAGTATAGGGGCAAACGTACTTGTTTGTCCCGTAGTCGATATGGCTTACACCACTTTCGAGTGGGAAAGATTTACAGAAAACCCGTACACATTTGAAGAGTTAGTTCCTGAAGTGAAATCAGTGAAGCTTTCTATTACCCATCAGATGCATAACCTTAACTGTAGCTTTACTAAAGCTGATGTGCATTGGTGGGAGAATCTACCAAAGGTCGCAAAAGATAAAATCATGCCAAGCGAAAATGACTTGACAGCCGAAGAGTTTTGTGATACTATACTACAATATTTGAGAGAACAGAATAAGATTGATTATTGGTGGTCTAGAGGTAATTCATTCGATCCAGTTATCTTATTCCGACTCATGAATGCTTATGGTCATGACAAGCTAATGAACGAGTACTTGAAGTTTTGGAAAGTACGTGACATTAGAACTTACATCGATGCTAAGTTTGACTTTTCAACTAGAAGTGGTTTCGTACCTCTTGCAGATGAAAGTTATTGGGAGAGAACGTTTGTAGCCCATGATAGTTCTCATGACGTTGCGGCTGACGTTCTTAGGTTACAGGCTATTTGTAGAGCCGAAAATGATTTGGAGCAAACTACACGATGAGCAAGAAAGAAGAATTCAAAGCCGCAGAAAGCGGTGCGTTACGTGAATGTATCGGTGTTCCATACTTTAGACAACTCCCTCTTGAGGGACTAGCCGCAGGGGCAGCCGCTCTTGAATATGGTGCTACTAAGTATGCAGACCGAAACTGGGAAAAGGGACTTCCCTGGCAACAAATGATTGATAGTCTTAAAAGACACATCGATGACTTTGAGCGCCGAAAAGACTATGACGACGGTCCCACTGGTTCTGGATTACCTCACATCTGTATGATAATGGCTGGAGCTTTGATGCTATCTAGTTCAGTTATGCGTGGTGTAGGTGAAGATGACAGAATGCCCGCTCTTGCTGAAGAAGCATTTGGTGCTAAAGACTGTGCTAAATGGATTAGATTGCAGATGGAGCGGTCAGAAGAGTTAACAAAAAACAGGAGAGATATGTCGTAATTATGAAAACTTTTGGCAGTTCTGATATAAATAATACGCAGAACGTGATTTTAAACTATTAATAAAGGTGAATAAAATATGAAATTTAGTTCAGATACATTGAGTGTACTCAAAAACTTTTCGACTATCAACCCTAGCATTGTGTTCAAGCCAGGCTCAGTAGTTCGAACAATATCCCCGCAAAAAACTGTAATGGCTGCGGCAACAATCGATGAGACTGTTGAGACCCAAGCAGGCGTTTACGACTTGTCTAGGTTCTTAAGCACTCTCGCATTATTCGATAATCCAGATGTAGTATTTGGTCAAGATCGCTTCTCTATCAAAGGTGGTAGAAGTGAATTGAGATACACATATACATCTGAATCACTGATGGTTACTCCACCCGAGAAGGACATTGTAGTTCCTGATCCTGAAGTTTCAGTCAGTATTAAGTGGCAAGATATTGAGAATGTCCTGCGAGCCGCAGGTGTTCTTCAGTTGCCCGAAATTGCTTTCATTGGTGATGGTAACAGCGTTACTATGTCAGCAGTAGACAGCAAAACATCAACGGCAGATAATTATAATACCGTTGTTGCTGAAGGTATCAGTACTGATCCATTTAATATGATCATTAAGACTGATAACTTAAAATTGGTACCAGCCGACTATGAAGTTACTTTATCTTCTAAAGGTATGGCGCACTTCAAATCGAGCAAGGTTCAATATTGGGTTGCAATCGAAACTCGTTAATAAACTTAGTTATAGGAGACTAATATGACAGAAGAAAACCAAGCCCCCGAAACCCAAGAGCAAGAGCAAGCTCCTGGTCTCTCACTAAATGACATTTCAGCCGCAGTCCAAATCATTGATGTTGCGACTGCACGTGGTGCCATTCGTGGTGAAGAGTTACTGCCAGTTGGCACAGTACGTCAACGTTTCATGGCATTCTTGGAACACGCTAAAGCGCAAGGTCAAGATGTGAATCTACCTGGTGATGCGCCTGTTCCACCGACTGATGCAGAAGCGCCAGTCCCGTCTGAAGCAGAAGTTCCCGCTTCCTAATCAGACACCCGAAGGGGAGATGTCGCTTGACATCTCCCTTTCATCCCTTTACAATACTGTAAAGTTTTATTATATTATGGAGATTGATGATGCAAGAAGATTTTTTATGGGTAGAGAAGTATCGACCACAAACGGTTTCAGATACTATACTTCCAGATGAACTGAAAACAACCTTTCAACAGTTCGTTGATCAAAACAATGTTCCCAACTTATTACTAACTGGTCGTGCAGGTGTCGGTAAGACAACTGTAGCTAAGGCTATGCTCAATGAGATTGGCGCAGACTTCATTACGATCAACGGATCGATGAATGGTAACATTGATACACTTCGAATTGATATTTCAAATTTTGCTTCAAGTGTGTCCTTCACTGGTGGACGTAAGTACGTTATACTAGATGAGGCAGACTACTTAAACGCAAACTCAACACAGCCTGCACTTCGTAACTTTATGGAAGAGTTCTCTAAGAACTGCGGCTTTATACTTACATGTAACTTTAAGAACAGAATCATTGAGCCACTTCATTCTCGTTGTAGCGTGGTCGAGTTCAATATAAGTAACAAAGACAAACCACAGATTGCGGCAGACTTCTTTAAAAGAGTTTGTGGTATTCTAGATGACGAAGGTATTCAATATGACAAGAAATCTGTTGCTGAAGTTGTACAACTTTATTTTCCTGATTGGCGCCGAGTGCTTAATGAACTACAGCGTTACGCTTCTACTGGTAGGATCGATGCTGGTATCTTAGCGAGTAAGTCTACTGACAATATTAGTTCTTTGATCTCTTTAATGAAAGAGAAGAACTTTACTGGTACTCGCAAATGGGTTGCAGAGAATCAAGATATTGACTCAGCAGTTCTATATCGCCAGTTGTATGACATCTTGCCTTCTAAGATTGCCTCTACTCAAAGTGTGGCAGATTCAATCATCATACTTGCAGAATACCAATACAAAGAAGCATTCGTTGCTAACAGCGAAATCAATCGAGTAGCCGCACTTGCTACTCTAATGGCAGAAGTGGAATGGAAATGAAGAACTTACTAGGAGAGTACGTATTTACTCCAGATGAGATAGCTAAATCTTTAGTCGAGTACTGTGATACTAAGTATGACATTGTAATCGATCCATCAACTAAGATGGGATTTAATCTTGTTGTAGATAAGGGCTTATTGGAAAAGAACTCTGATACTGTTCACGCAAGAACAGGACTCTATGCAATATACAAAGATCATCACTGCCTATACACAGGTAAGTCTGGAAAAAGTATGGGCACTAGACTCGGTAGNNCAACCTGGCATGACTTTAGATGATGTTGAACTATCTCTCATTCGAATACTGAAGCCTCTTCTGAATGTTAGAGGTAAGAAGTGAAACTCTTTGGTAAGTCAAATAAACCATCTCATCCATGCTTAACTTGTGGCAAGAAACTTGGTAAGAAGTATAGCGAAGTTAGATACAAATATAAAGACGGTGAAGGTACTGCTTATATTTGTCCAGAATGCTCGGATGAGTTCGATAAATCTAATATGAATAGGGAGACAGAAGATGACTTCTCCGTTTGAATATGTAACATCTATTACGCAAACTAAAAAGAATATGATGCGTGATAGTGAGAATGATGTGTTAGCAGAGAAAGGCTACGAGCCTTGGCTTGTAAACAATGCACTTTCGTATCATGCCGATACGATCTTACATGCCAACTTAATGAATACGCACCACGAACTGGATAAGCGACCCCAGTACGAGTGTCTTATAAATAGCATTAGACCTAAAAAGCGATGGGCAAAGTGGGTTAAGAATGCTAGAAATGAGGAACTTGATATTGTGTGTGCCTATTATCAGTGCAACAGAACTGTCGGCCAAGAGTATCTGTCCTTGTTGTCTAGTGAAGAACTAGAAATTATGAAAAAACAACAAGAAACAGGTGGTTTGAAAAAATGAATTTATTAGATAAGTTAGTAGAGATAACTCTACCTAACGAAGAGAGTTTTCTGAAAGTAAAGGAAACTCTAACTAGAATAGGTATTGCCTCTAAGAAAGAACAGAAGTTGTTTCAATCTTGTCACATCTTGCACAAGCAAGGTAAGTACTATATTGTACACTTCAAAGAATTGTTTATGTTAGATGGTAAGATCAATGATTTTTCTGAAGAAGATAAGGGACGTAGAAATACCATTATCACTCTATTAGAAGAATGGGATCTTGTGAAGACTGTTGATTCTGAAAAGATCAAAGAGCCCACATCTCCATTATCGCAAATCAAAATTCTACCGCACAAAGAAAAGGGCGAGTGGGAATTGATTGCGAAGTATAGTATAGGCAAAAAACGCTAAATCGGAGATTATATTATGAACGTCAAAGAAAAGTCAGGTCCATTCACCAGCGATTTCTTAAACTTTATAGATAATGATTCCGTTGTTAGTCAAGAACTTATTACCTATTACGTTGAGAATGGGTACTTTGTAAAGCGTACGGCTGTACGTAGAAACCTAAAGAATGGTGACTATCACGACACCATTCATGTTGAGCCACTTTATAAGATTGAGGAAGAATAATATGACCATCTCGCAACAACTTGAATTGTTTCCAGAACTTGCTAGCCCAAACATTTCAACTTCTTACACATTAGATACTAACGGTACAGTTCCAATGAACTACACTTTTACTAATTCTAATCCTAGCATCAGCGACCAAATGAACTGGGCAGTTGATATTACAGATAATATCGATATCAAGATTTACAAGTTATTTCCTGAAGCACATATGCCAGAACTCGGAACAGAGTGGGCTGCCTGCTTTGACCTTAAAGCTTCGATGAGAGAAGGTGATATGGTAACAGTCATCACTCCTACAAATAAGAAAAGACAAGTCAGTTGTCATAAAGGATCAATCGACATATACAATAACGAAAGAGTTCTAGTGCCAACTGGACTTGTGTTTGATCTAGAAGACGGACAGTCTATGCGTATTCATCCTAGATCAGGACTTGCATGGAAGAAAGGCATCACGTTAGCAAATTGCGAAGGTGTTGTTGATGCTGATTACGTACAGCAAACATATGTAATGCTGTATAACTTGAGTGACGAAGTATTTACCATATCAGATGGTGATAGAATTGCTCAAGGAGAAGTATTAGAGTCTTACAACAAATTTGTATTTGAAGAAGTCTTTGATGAGCCAGCACCCAAGACTAATCGAACTGGTGGATTTGGCTCAACTGGAGTATAATGATCTCCTGTAATATATACTATTACTAAAAATCATGAATATTTTTATTAACATCAGTATAAATCATGTATAAATAAGAGTGTAAGTTGCCTTAGGGGACTTACATAACTTAACCCTTGCTAAATATAGGAGGTCAATAATGACTTATTTGCAAACAAAATACGACCCTTTCACGACTGTAGGTTTTGATAGGATTTTTGATAGAATTACAGCCCTTCACACAGAAGGACAAGTAAAAGCGAACTCATACCCACCATATAATATCACGAAAGAAAGTGAAACAACTTATATTGTGGAACTAGCAGTAGCAGGCTTTACAGAAGAAAATCTAGACGTTGAAGTAAAAGACGGTCAACTTACTATTGAAGGTAAGATTGATTCGACTGATACTGAAAAGGAATTTCTTCATAGAGGTATCGCCGCCCGTGCTTTCAGTAGAAAGTTCACCTTAGCTGAGACTGTAGTGGTCAGAGATGCTTCCCTAGAGAACGGAATGCTACGTATTCTGTTAGAAAACGTTATCCCAGAAGAGCAAAAGCCAAAGAAGATTACAATTGGCAAAACTCTTGTGGATACAAAAGAATTACTCACTGAGTAATACAAGGTGGGACGGGGTGAAAGCTCCGTCCTTTACTATCACAGCTAAATCATAGGAGTCAAAAAGCTGATGAATAAGGCAATCTCTTTTCTGAAGAGTTGCGATGGTACATTTTGTGATGCAGTAGCACACTTCGCATTAAGCGGAATATGTATCTTTGTAATAGCTACTTGTCTGGGTAGCATATCCTAAGAATGAAGACAACACACACAACACAGGAGAAAAGTATGACTAACAAGAACCCTTTTGAAATTAGAGCAGAAATGCTACAACTCGCTAAAGAATACATGGATCAACAATATCATATGAACATACAGTTCTATGAGAACATGATCGCAGAGGGCAATAAAGCCCGTGAAGACATCGAAGCGCAAGTTAAAGATGCCTATAGAATGTACTCAGTAGATGAGTTGATGGAGAAGGCAAAAGAAATGTATGCCTTCGTGTCTGAGAAGAAGTAACTTAAACGTCCTTAATGCGGAAGTCAGTAGACCTCCGCATTTTTATTATCTAATGCAGGAGAAATTATGACTATCGTGTTTTGGGTTATATTAGTAGCAGGTACCATTAGCGCCACAAATAGTACTGCCAAACTAAATGCCTTATGTAAGAAAGAAGTAGAAGAAGGAACCTCTGTTGATATCAGAGAATGTAAACAATACTACTTTGATACAAGGATCAAAACAGGCTGGTAAAAAAGACTTGACAGACAGTCAGAATGGTGTTATACTATACGTTCAAAATGGAGATATAATATGAAGAATGTGATCGCATTACCTACGCTCTATAAGCGTGACACTAAAGGTAAAGTAAGAGTTCTGACCATCGAGTATGGTTATGATGATGAGGATACTGCCGGCACTAGATCAGTTGCTGGAATTCAAGAAGGTCAGCTAGTGACCTCTACCTGGAAACTATCAACGCCAAAGAATATTGGAAAAGTAAACGCTACTACCAATATCACTCAGGCATTGGCAGAAGCCCAAGCAAACTGGGATAAGAAGTCCGAGAAAGAGTACTTCTCTGACATCAATCTAATCGACACTTACGAGAAGTTCAAGCCTATGCTTGCGGGTGACTACACAAAGCGTCCACAGTCGCAAGGCTGGAGTCAACCTAAACTAGACGGCATCAGATGTATAGCTAATTCATCTGGATTGTGGACTAGAGCAGGTAAAGAAATCACTAGTTGTCCACATATCTGGGAATCAGTGAAGCCATTCATTGAAGCAAATCCTGGTATTGTCTTAGATGGTGAACTGTATAACCATGAGTTAAAAGAAGACTTTAACAAGATCACTAGTCTAGTGAGAAAGTTAAACTCGACTCCAGAGAGCATTGCTGAGTCAGCATCTTTAGTTCAATACCACGTGTATGATTGCTACGTAGAAGATATGTTGTTTATCGACAGAATCAAACTGGCATACGGAGCGAAGAGTGATGTAGTGAAGATTGTTCAAACTGACTTTGCTCAAACACAAGAACAGCTTGATGAGTTCTACAGTTCTTACATGACAGATGGCTATGAAGGTCAGATGGTAAGAAATAACACTCCTTACGAGAACAAGAGAAGTAACAACCTCTTAAAGCGTAAAGAGTTTATCACTGAAGAATTTCTAGTTGTATCTATGCTTGAAGGTCAAGGAAACTGGGCAGGTCACGTGAAGCATTTCGCACTCACTCTGCCAAACGGTGCAACCTGTGGAGCTGGAGTTAGAGGCAAACAAGAGGTATTGAAAGAATTGTGGGAAGCAGGAGATACTCCTACTTGGGCTACACTGAGATACTTCGGTCTTACTCCAGATGGAATTCCTAGATTCCCAGTTGTGATAGACTATGGCTTCGGTGAAAGAAGCGACTAAAATACTTGACAAAGTGTATCATACGTGATACATTGTACATTATATGAAACAGATTGAGGTTCTATGAGTTTTTATACTTGCGTAAACAGATACGGCAGTAACATTCTTTTTCGTGGCTACACGAATGAGGGTAAACGTATTCAGACAAAAATACCGTTTAAGCCGACGATGTATCTTAAGTCTTCGAAAAACGAAAGTGGTTGGAAATCTTTTGATGGTGTTGCAGTTGATCCGATTCAACTCGATACAATGTCAGAAGCAACCGAATTCGTTAAGAAGTACGAGAATGTAGATAACTTTAAGATATATGGCAATAACAATTTTGTCGCACAGTTTATCCAAGAGAAGTTTCCTGGTGTAATTGATTACGACCTAAAACGAATCGAAGTCGGTAATATCGATATCGAAGTTGCATCTGATGATGGCTTTCCAGAGCCAGATGAAGCAAAGCATCCAATCATCTCTATCGCATACAAGAGTAGTGCCTCTGGCGTGTATCATGTGTGGGGTCTTGGTGAGTGGAGATTAGAAGACTGTGAACTCGATATTCCTGGTAACTTGATTCAGTATCGACAGTGTACAGATGAAGAAGACTTAATGCTTAAGTTTCTCACATTCTGGCATGCTAACTGTCCTGACATACTTACTGGTTGGAACATTAGACTGTTTGATGTGCCTTACATGATCAATCGTACCATACGAATACTTGGTGATAAAGTTGCAAAACAGTTTTCTCCTTTTGGTATCACAAAGTATAGAAAGATTGGCATTAAAGGCAAAGAGATGGACGCATATGAGATATATGGTGTTCAGCAAGTTGACTATTTTGACCTGTTTCAAAAGTTTGGTTACACGTACGGCAATCAAGCCTCTTATGCGTTAGATCACATAGCGTCTGTTGTTCTCGGTGAGAAGAAACTCTCTTACACTGAGTATGGTTCTCTACACGGACTCTATAAACAAAATCATCAAAAGTTTATCGACTATAACATTCGTGATGTTCAAGTTGTGGATAAGATTGATAAACAAACTGGTTTGATGGATCTAGCCTTGATTGTGGCGTACAAGGGTGGCGTAAACTACAACGATGCGTTCGGTACTACTGGTATATGGGATTCAATCATATATCGGTATCTGTATGATCGCAAAGTTGCAGTGCCACCTGCTACTCGTAAACATAAAGATCCATATCCTGGTGGTTATGTAAAAGAGCCTAAAGTTGGTATGACTGAGTGGGTTACTTCTTTTGACTTGAACTCTCTATATCCTAATCTGATTGTACAGTACAATATGTCACCAGAAACTCTGGTCAAGGGTGATGACTTTACAGCAAGTGGTGTAGAGCATTATCTGAAGAATCCAGTCTCTAGTGATCCTATTGAGCGTGACCTATCAGTTGCCGCTAATGGTTCCATGTATCGTAAAGACAAGCGTGGTGTGTTCCCGACAATCATTATTGGTCTATATGATGAACGTGCTGAGATCAAGAAAGAGATGTTGAGACTCAAGCAAGAAAATGAGAATGCAAATTCTTCCGAACTTAAGCGAGAAATAAATAGACTAGAGAACACTCAGCAAGCGATTAAGATTTTGTTGAACTCTCTTTATGGCGCTCTTGGTAATCAATACTTCCGATACTTTGAAATGCTTATCGCAGAAGGTATCACACTGTCTGGTCAGCTATCGATCAAGTGGGCTGAACAAGCCATGAATACTGCAATGAACAACATATTGAAAAGTGATGATGAAGACTATGTTATCGCAATGGATACTGATTCGTTGTACGTTAACATGGGACCTCTTGTAGAGGCTGTGAATCCAAAAGATCCAGTCAAGTTCATTGATCAAGCATGTGAGCAAAAGCTGGTGCCAATCTTAGAGAAAGCATATCACAATATGTTTACTAATATGAATGCATATGACAACCGCATGGTTATGGCACGTGAAGCTATCGCCGACAAGGGCATATGGATGGCAAAGAAACGCTATATACTTAACGTACATAATAACGAAGGGGTACAATACGCTGAACCCAAACTCAAGATCATGGGAATTGAGGCTGTAAAGTCATCAACGCCTCAAGTAGTCCGTGACAAATTCGTAAAGGCATATCGCATTATGCTGAACTCAACTGAGAAAGAACTACAAGCATTCGTTAAGAATTTCTACGAAGAGTTCAAGTCTTTACCACCAGAAGATGTATCATTTCCTCGTGGTGTGAGCGACATTGAAAAGTGGCGTGATAAGAATACTATCTACAAGAAAGGTACTCCTATCCATGTCAGAGGTGCATTGCTCTTCAATCAACAGATGAAGAAACATGGTCTATCAATGGAAGAAGTCAAGAATGGTAGCAAAGTGAAGTTTTGTTATATGAAGATGCCAAATCCTGTGATGGAGAACGTAATATCTTTCCCACAGTTTTTGCCTAAAGAGTTTGGCTTAGATAGTGACATTGACTATGAAACTCAATTTAACAAAACGTTCAAAGAACCGTTGAAGATGGTGTCCGATGCCATCAACTGGGAACTTGAACACATAAACTCATTGGAGGGTTTTTTCTCATGACAGACGATATATTTGATTTCGGCTTTACCGCAGTCGATGAAACAGAACTAGAAGCGGTACAAAAGGCAAACATTCAAATCACAGAGACAAGTGGTACTGCTGATCAACTACAAACAAAGTTGGATAAGTTATACAACTCTATAACTCCACTACTTAACAGCCTTAAGGCAAACCCAGAGAAAGAATATATTCTTTGGCCTAATCGCACAGGAAAGATTGAACAATTTGAAAAGAAACTGTTTGACATATACACGGGTTGATGCTATAATAGGCGCAATGAAACAAAAACTAAACAATGGAGAATTATAAATGTCATCCTTAATGGAAAAACTCGCAAAGAATTCGACTATCAAGTCGACCGCTCCTATCATGGACTCAAAAGTCTTTGGTAAGAAAGATATGGCACCAACGTCTGTACCTATGGTAAACGTTGCTCTGTCAGGCAAACTAGATGGTGGATTAAGTCCAGGCTTGCTAATGTTAGCTGGTCCATCTAAACACTTCAAATCAGCATTCGCATTGCTGATGGCTGCCGCTCATCAAAAGAAATATAAAGACAGTGTTATACTGTTTTACGATTCAGAGTTTGGTACACCACCAGAGTACTTCAAGTCCTTTGGTATTGATATGGATAGAGTTATTCATACACCAATTACTGATGTCGAACAGTTGAAGTTTGATATCACTAATCAGTTGAATGATCTGACCAAGAATGATAATGTCTGTATCGTTATCGACTCTATTGGTAACCTAGCATCTAAGAAAGAAGTAGATGATGCGTTAGACGGTAAGTCAGTAGCAGATATGTCACGTGCAAAGCAAATGAAGTCTTTGTTCCGTATCGTTACACCTCACCTCAATCTAAAAGATATTCCTTTGATCTGTGTCAACCACACTTACAAAGAGATTGGCATGTTCCCTAAAGACATCGTGTCTGGTGGTACTGGTGCTTACTATTCTGCTGATGCTATTTGGATCATCGGACGTAGACAAGAGAAAGAAGGTCAAGAGATCAAAGGTTACCACTTTGTTGTCAATATCGAAAAGTCTCGACATGTACGTGAGAAGTCTGCAATCCCGATTACTGTTACCTTTGATGGTGGTATTATGAAGTGGTCAGGCTTACTAGAAGTAGCAGAAAAAGCTGGCTTCATTCATAAGCCAAAAGTTGGTTGGTACGAAGCACTTAATCCAGAGACTGGTGAAGTTCTGACTGAGAAACTGATGCGGGCAAAAGAAATCGTAGATAATAAAGATTTCTGGCTGATGATGTTTGAGAAAACAGGTCTTGCCAAACACATCGAAAAGGTGTATACTATTGCTTCTAGTGCGGGTCTCATCAACGATGACACTCAAATTGAAATCGCTGATGAGGAGATAGTAGCGAATGATTGAAAACACCGTTCTTGCGGGACTCTTACATAACGAAGATTATATGCGAAGAGTTATACCGTTTCTTAGTGAAGATTACTTTGGTGACTTTACTGAGAAAGCGGTATTCAAGTCCATAACAGAATATATCGCTGATTACAATAGTGTGCCAACTAAGAGCGCCCTAAAGATTGCTATCGATGAGAAAAGCAATATATCAGACGATCAATACTCTACAATCATTGAAACGATTGATGGACTTGAATACGATCCTAAAACTGATTTAGATTGGATCGTAGATAAGACAGAGAAGTTCTGCCAAGACAAGGCAGTCTTCAATGCCGTTCGTGAATCCATTCTTGTCTTAGATGGCAATCACGACAACTTAGATAAGGGTTCGATTCCTGATCTATTGACTAAAGCACTTGGCGTATCATTTGATCAGAACATTGGTCATGATTTTCTTGAACAGCCAGAAGATCGATTTGACTTCTATCATACGAAAGAAGATAAAGTTGGTTTTGATTTAGACTTGTTCAACAAGATCACTAAAGGTGGTCTGTCACGTAAGTCTTTGAGTATTGCTCTTGCTGGTACTGGTGTTGGTAAGACGCTGTTCATGACTCACTGTGCGGCAGCCAATCTGATGGCTGGTAAAAACGTTCTCTATATCACTATGGAAATGGCAGAAGAAAAGATTGCTGAACGTATTGACTCAAATCTACTTAACACTACAATCGATTCACTTCAAGAGATACCTAAAGATGTATACATGAAGCGAGTTGATAGAGTGAAAGCCAAGACTACTGGTAAGTTAATCGTCAAAGAATATCCAACTGCTAGTGCTGGCTCTGCTCACTTTAGACACCTTTTGAACGAATTAAAGTTAAAAAAGAACTTTCAGCCCGATATCGTGTACATCGATTATCTAAATATATGTACAAGTTCTAGATTGCGGGCAGGTGCTAATGTCAACTCATATACAATGATTAAAGCAATCGCAGAAGAATTACGTGGTTTAGCAGTAGAGTTTAATGTGCCAATCTTAAGTGCGACACAGACAACCCGTACTGGTTATAGTAGTTCAGACTTAAACTTAGAAGATACTTCTGAGTCTTTTGGTCTACCTGCTACTGCCGACTTTATGTTTGGTCTAATCTCTACTGAAGAGTTAGAGGGTTTAGGGCAACTTATGGTAAAACAATTGAAGAACAGATGGGGTGATACGAATTACCTGAAACGTTTTGTAATAGGAATTGATCGATCAAAGATGAAATTATTTGATGCTGAAGACTCAGCACAAGACTTAGTTGATGATACTCCTGTTGCAGACAAAGGTAATTTCTCTACTAGAATGAAAGAAGAATCCTCTTCTAATGATAGTAGTGTCATCTCTTATAGAAAGAGATCCACCGATAAGAAATCAAACTTCGGTGGATTTAAATAAAGGAATATATGAGAAAATATTGGAATAAATTTCACACTATGATGAAGTGTGGAAGATTACATAGATTAGTAAATAAATACTTAAGCTAGGAGACATACATGTGGTTGTGGATAGTAAGTAACGTTGCTGGTTCTCTTTTAGGTGCCGCATCTACAAAATGGTTTAAGGATACCCGAGCTGGTGTCTGGTGTTATAATAGGTTTGACGATATCGCAGACTGGGCAACTGAAAGATACGGAATCGATATTCTTGACAAAGAAGGTATCGCTTGGAAAACCAAGTATCCTAACGTGTCTAGAAAGATAGACGAATTAGAACTACGAATACAAGAGTTAGAGAAAAATAGTCACCCATGTAAAGAACTCCATGAGTTTGATGTGTGGCCCGAACTAGACCTTAGAATTAAGAAGCTAGAGAAGAAGTAATGCTCTACCTTGTAAAGAAGGTTGAAACAGAGTTTCAGGTGCTAGAAGAAGCAACTGGACTCAATCTGTTCTCTACGACCATCGCCGAAGATGCTGAGAAGATGAAAACTCTACTGAATGGTGGGAGTGGTTTTGATGGGAACACTCCTAGCTTCTTTGTACAGGTGGTCTCCCAATAAAAAAGGCAACTAAAGCTGCCCTTTTTAAATAGTTTGCGTGACTGGGAGGAACCCCACCTGCATACGAAATGCTGCCCCAGTTATTCCTTCTGTGAGTTGTTTAAAAACGATCACACTTGCCTCTTGTGTTGTTACACATTCACACGCACCCATGCGACTATTTATACATTTTAAAATCTCGACATTGACTATCCCTAATACTAAATAGACTCGCTAACTACAGAAGGAAGTTCTACATGTACACGGCTCCAGAAGAGGGAGTCTTTCTCGATATTGAAGCTATGGAATTAGTTGATGGATGTATAGAATCGTCTGTACCTCTTTACATAATGGCTCAGTATTCAAAATGCATTGAAGACGATCCATTACTATCAGAAGGCTACCTTAAAAAATTGTCAAAGAAAATGCTTGACAATTGGCATAAAATAGTGCATAATCATAAGCATCTAATCAGTGAACAAGACTTAATATCAGTTGAGTTTACTGGAGATTATCCAATGCACATCGAATCTGGTGTGCGACAGATGAGGTATGTATATTATGGCACTAAACGCAAAAACTATCCGTGAAGTCAAGTACGCTTTAGAAGAAGCCGAAATGCTTGAGTTTGCATTAAACGCATATGATGAACACAGAGTTCAGACTAATGCAAGTAAGATGTCCGGTGTACCATTGAAACTGGTACGCAAAGTATACTCGGAGACACAATCATGAGTATGCATATAATTAAAGGTGTTTACGCTCCGAGATCGAAGAAGCGTAAAGCAAAGAAACTCGACATGGTAAAAGCCGAAGTTCAATGGAGACAGTACAACAAAGATATGAGGCGCAAGCATATGCACTCATGTCAGTTCGATACGCTAGATGAATATGTTGCATATATATCTGGTAAACTAAAGCCAAAGAAAAAGGAATTTGTACCGTATGAACCGAAGACAACAGCGCCAGTTTCAAAACCGGATTATCCATCAGTCTCGCCGAAGAGCCCAGTTCATGGAATTCCAGAAGCTGGACGAAGAAAAGAATCTCCAAAGTACACAGGAGACTACATCGTCGGTATCGCAACAATGCACAAGTCAAACGCAGTCCCTATCACCAACCAAGAGCAAGCTATAGAGATAGCGAGAATGGCTAAATGACAAAGGGCGCTTCGGCGCTCTTTTTTCGTAATATATAAATACTCTTGTTAATAAACAATAGGTATTGAAATGGCAATCACATTCGCCCAATATATAAACGAAGCATCAATCACTACTGATGAGATGGAAAATCGTTTAAAGCTGATGGGATTCAAAAATCTTAAGCGTGAGTCCTCTCGCACAATAAGCGTTCTGATTGATACCAATCGTGTAGACGCATTAGAGAAAATCACCAAAGAACTAAAAGATTTAAATGCAGTCTATGATCCAGATAAAGGGTCATCGTCTGTTGGTGCAGTCGTAGCGGGTATCTATACTATCAAAGCACGACCAGCATCAAAGCAAGGTAAGAAGTCAGCGGGTCTTGATAACGAAGACACAATGATTGCAGGTATCACACACTTTACTAAAGGTGGACCGATGACTGTTAAGATTTCTGATGGTCGTAAAACATATACATACAAAGATGTTGTAGACGTAGAAGAAGTCGGACGTGATACATCTAATCGTAAGAAAGCAGATGTACGATTAGTATTAGAAGATGGTACGAAGATACCAATCTCTATTAAGAAAGATAACGCAGAGATGTGGGAGTCAGCAGATAGTTACTGGGCACCTACAGCAAAGAAGATTGTAGATAGACTAGAAGCAAGCGGTGAAATATCTATCACTAAGAAAGGCGCTGTTAATTACATGAAGCCTAACGTTGGTGTTCTAGCTACAAAAAGAGAAAAAGAAGCAGTCGTATTTGGTAGCGATGTATTAGGAAAAGGCTTTGTTATAGTAAGAACTTTTAGAAGTTCAGACTTTACATTGTCAAAGAATGGTGATATATTAGAAGTCACTGCTACTAAGATCATAGATAAAATGACAGACCTAAAAGGAACATCTGATATCTATTTTCTAATACGTAATGATAGTTCACGTAAGGGTTCGAAGATACGCCCAGGTTTACGTGTTCTTGCAGTTGCGGCGACACGAATTAATAAGAATGTAAAGGTAGTAACGACCCGATGACACTAACGTTTAAAAACTATATTGTTGAGACAGTAGGCACACAAGGACTTGAGTACGAAAAGAAAGTATACAAGGCAATGGTTGATGCTGGCATATCTGGATTGAACGTTGGTGATAAGCCAGCGGCAGGTTTCAGCAATCAAGGTGCTGGTGACATTGAAGCAAGTTACAATGGCAAAGCATTCAATATCGAAATCAAACTAAGTTCTAAAGAACAGATGGGTGGCACATCATTTAGATATGACATGGGTACAAGTACGTTCACCCCCACAAAAGAAATGGACTTAGATGACTTAGATTTGTTCATGCCTATTATGAAACAAAAAGCCAAAGACATTGATAACTATATCAAAGCTAGTCATCAAGAAGAGCCGAAAGAGTTTCATAAACAAAATAGTGGCGTACCAATCAAGGTGTCTGTAGAAACACGTAATACTTTGAAGAAGAAAGGTCTTACAGGAAAGATTGCTACGAACATCAAAGCGCCTATTAGTTTTATCATTAAGCACTACAACAAGAAAGGTGTTTACTATATTAACATCGGTGGTGCAGGATTGTTTTACATGGGCAAGAATCCGTTCAACTTAGATGTACCTGAACTAAAAGCAGAGATACAAGTTGAACTTGGTTTACGTTTCGGTGGTAGTAAGTTATCATTCCCGACAGAACCTAAGACTCCTGCGAGAACAGCAGGTTTGAGAATACAAGGTCGAATGCTAACAAAAGCAAAGTCTAAATATAACTTAGACAACCCGACAGACGTAAAGAAATTATTTGGAGCATAAGATGAAACGCTTATCATCATTCTTAGTTGAAGACAAGAATACTCACATGGAACACATTGAGGACAACATTCTCAATGCAGGTGTTGACGGCACAAGACAAGCAATCAACTATCTAAGAGCGTTACGTGATATGTTAGCAGGCGATGTAAAAGCACCTGTGAATGTGACTGTTAAGTGGGATGGCGCACCAGCTATCTTCTGCGGTAAGGATCCTAGTGACGGTAAATTCTTTGTTGCAAAGAAAGGTATCTTTAATAAGAACCCAAAAGTTTATAAAACTGATGCCGACATTGATGATGATACAAGTGGTGATTTGAATACAAAATTGAAACTAGCGTTGAAACACATACCAGCGTTAGGAATTGAAGGAGTTGTGCAAGGTGATTTCCTATATGCGAAAGAAGATTTACGAAAAAAGACTATTGATGGAGAGTCGTATATTACTTTCCATCCTAACACCATTGTTTATGCGATACCAGAAAAAAGCGATCTTGCTAAGAAAATATTGCGATCAGAGATCGGAGTGGTATGGCACACTACTTACAGAGGAGACTCTTTTGAATCAATGTCAGCAAGTTTTGGCAAAGAGATTGCAAGCAAACAAAAAGAGTCAAAAGCAGTCTGGTCAGTAGACGCAATGTATAAAGATGTGTCTGGTCAGGCGACTATGACAAAGAAAGAAACTGCCGTTGTAACTAAGTTACTATCAGGCGCTGGTAAGCAGTTCAATAAGATTAAGCGTAACACGTTTGAAGACATTGCTAATAACGATGCACTTAAAGAACGTATAAAAGTATACATCAACTCAAAGGTACGTGCTAACGAAAAGATTAAAGGCATTCCTCGTTTCATCGATGATATGGTCGATCATATCTACGGATACTATCAAAAAGAAATCGATAGCAAGAAGACAGCAAAGTCTAAAGCAAACTGGGAAGACAAACGTAAAGACGTTCTAAAGTATTTCTCTAATACACCCAAGAGCCAAATCGTTGCGTTGTTTGAGTTGTACAACATGATTGCAGATGCTAAGTTACATCTGATTAAGAAGCTAGATAAAGCAAAGCGTATTGATACGTTCCTCAAGACTGCCGATGGTTACAAGATTACAGAGCAAGAAGGCTTTGTTGCTATCGATAGAATGGGTAAGAACGCCGTCAAGTTAGTTGACAGACTAGGCTTCTCAAAAGCAAACTTCTCTGATGAGTTCATCAAGGGTTGGCAGAAATAGAAGTATGATCGTCACATCTATCGATAATGTGTACCAAGTATATGCAGACAGCATGAAAGTATTAACGTACAAGACTGTGCTTGACCCAGAGATTAATAAGACATATACAAGAATCACTTCATACGAAGTAGACATCTACAATGCAAAAGGTGAGATTACGAAGTTACAAGAAACGACTGGGTCACTTCTCGATATAACCGCATAACGGGCTTACCAATTCCGTATATCTAAAATTGGGATTTCTCTGATAAATATTAGTGTAAGAAAAGGATTAAACTCGACATGGGGTCGAGATCGGATCATACACACACGGAGAAATATTATGACACAAGCAATTCTCGCCGCTCACGGCTATACCACACAAATTATCGAAGCACTATTTGACTTCTGTAGATACGCAAATGATGCACGTAGAGAACGCAAAGCTATTAAAGCAACAGAAAAAGCTTTGATGGCACTCTCGACCAAAGACTTAGATGATATCGGCATATGTCGTGGAGATATCTATTCTATCGCACGTAAGCAAGACGTTATTGATCAATGCGTCACAAATAAAAATTTGCGGGGGTGGGTCTAATGACAGCTTTGGTAAGCAACTATGTATTTTCACCGTTGTCGGGATTCTGGTCATCAGTAGATCGTTATTCGCAGATAGTGGGGTACTCACGGGCGGCATCGGAACTCGCAAGGCAGGGTTACCACGAGGAATCGAAACAGTGTATGTTAGAAATAGCGAAGTTACAAGATAAGTAATTAGTACCATATAAATAGACTTGAAGTCTATTGTGAACAGAGGGGCTTTGCTCCTCTTTTTTATTGGGTAATGAATATGCGACAAGAAAAATTAAAATTATTATACAACATATCAACATGGGATAAGATTGGTCTAAACTTTTGGGGTATACCCAAAGCAGGTAACACATCAATCAAATATCTATTGCATCAAGTGTCTAGTAATGATATACTAGAATCAGATGATAAAACGCAGTGGGTTCATGACCACGAATATACGACATACATTTCACCAGATCAAGCACTTGATAATGAGTTTGCTAATATTGCTGTTACACGTAACCCGTATAAAAGGTTCATCAGCATGTGTAAAGATATTGAAAGACGAGGTCCTGAGTTTGGAATATCATGTAAAACTGTAGATGAATTCTTGTTTTACTTAGAAAACACACTAGACAAGAACCGAAACGTTCACTTCAGAACTCAGAGATACTTTTTACATGAAGATGTGAAGTGTATAGATATTACTGATACGGACGCATTACAAACTTATTTGAATCATCCTATACCGCATAAGAATATACTTGAGGGTGACATACAATTGAGTGACAGTCAAAAAGAAAGAGTGTACAATGTATATAAAAATGATTTTGAATTTTTGGGGTACAAATGAATAAAGTTTTATTACTAGCAAGTGGAATGTCTGCAAGTGAAGTGCATGACTATGATTACAAAGCAAACGGCTGGACTATCGTAGCGATTAATAATGGTTGGCAAGTGACAGAAGATTGGGATATATGGGTTCGACCAGGTGACTTCGATGGCAAAAGACCAGAGGTGATCAAAGATACTCAAGAAGTATGTGCGAAGTACTCAGAAAGCCTAAAGCACTTTGGTGGTCACAAAGCATGTGGTTATTCAATTACACTGTGTGCCAGTTACTATTCTCTATGGAAGTACAAGCCTGATGTAATGGGCTTCTTAGGTTGTGACATGAACTATACGCCTGACGCTGATGGCAACACTCACATCTATGGAATAGGTAGTGATATTAAGAAGCGTGGTATACCTGATCCAGACAGAATGGTTCAACAGTATGCAAAGGGTAATGAAAACTATCTAAATGACATCTATATGCGACTTGTAAGCGAAGCAGAGCGATGGTCTAACTGTAAGGTGTACAATCTATCAAGTGTTATTGACACTAGATTACCATATAATAAAGCGAAACCATTTGACTTTCAGTGAGACATCTGATATTATAAATATGTCTATAACTTGTAGTAAGTCTACGGAAAACCTACCAAGAGGAAAACATGGCAGATAAAGATGAAGACATCAAGGCAGATGACGTGCCTGAAAAAGATGACAAAAAAGTAGAAAAGAAACCTGAGCCTAAGAAGAAATCTAAGGCTGATAAGGAAGACGAAGTTCTAGTAAAGAACTCTATCGAAATCAACCCAAAGCTAGAAGAAGCTAAAGGCGACACAGTTGTCTTAGGTTGGGGTCGCATGAATCCTATCACTTCAGGTCACGAAAAGCTTGTGAATAAGATTAACGATGTTGCTCGTAAAGAGAGTGGCAAACCAGTTATCTATCTTACACACTCACAAGACCCTAAGAAAAATCCCCTATCATACAATGACAAAGTAATGCTTGCAAAGAAAGCATTCGGTAATGCTATTCAGAAGTCAAAAGCTAAGACTATCATGCAAGCACTAGGTGAACTAGAGAAGAAGTTTACTAAAGTCATTCTAGTTGTTGGTGCTGACCGCATCAAAGAGTTTGAAACTCTACTCAACAAATACAACGGCAAAGACTACTCGTTTGACAGCATCAAAGTTGTAAGCGCAGGAAGTCGTGCTGATCCAGATTCCGAAGAAGCAAAGTCACTATCCGCAGATTCTATGTCCGCATCTGTAATGCGTAAACTAGCAAGCGAAGGTGATTTCGAATCATTCAAAAAAGGTCTACCTAAGAAACTAGGTCGTAACGCAAAAGACGTTTACGACATGGTACGTGCAGGTATGAAGATTGCAGAAGAGATGGAACTAGACGAAGCAGTTCTATCACTACAGCAACGTAGACAACGTGCGTTGACAATGCGTAGATACAAGAGTAAACTATCTGCGGCTCGTAAGCGTATGGCTAAGAGAGTATCTTCTAAAGCTAAGTTGCAGAAGAAAGCACGTAAGAAAGCAATCGCTCTTATTCGTAAGAAAGTTGCTGGTGCGAAAGGTGGATCATATAGTTCACTGAATCCTGCTGAAAAAATGCAGATTGATAAGCGTGTCGCAAAGCGTAAAGGTGCTATTGATCGTATCGCTAAGAAGATGTTACCAGTAGTACGTAAAGCAGACATTGCACGTGTAGCAGGTAGAAAAGTAAACGAAGAGTTTGAGAACCTTTTTGAAGTAGCACAAGATGCAGACATCAAAGATAAAAAAGGTACACAGCCAGCGAAGTATCATGCTGGTCTATCAAAGTCTACAAAAGATAAGCGTGACGCACATTTTAAAAAAGGTGCTAAGATGGATGATGATAACGATGCGGCTTACAAGCCCGCTCCAGGCGATGCAGAAGCGAAGACAAAGCCTTCTACGCATACAAAGAGATATCATCAAATGTTCAACAAAGAAGGCAAGATCAAAACAGATGGTCGCTTTCGTGCTTTCCGTAAGAAGGTAACAGAAGACGCAGAACAACGTCTACGTGATCAACACAAAAAAGAAAAAGAAGATCAATCATCTGAACACGAAAGAGAAATGGATAGTGTAAAAGCACGTAAGATGCGTACTCAGATCCGTGATCTAAAGAAAGAAGAGAACGAACAAATACTAGAGTGGATCACAGATATCGCAGACGAAATCTTTGACTCTATTGAACTAGAAGAATCAAAAGGTGATGCAGGACTAAAAGCAAAAGCAGAGAAGTCTGGTATGCCACTTGGTGTTCTACGTCAAGTTTATAACAGAGGTATCGCCGCTTGGAGAACTGGACACAGACCAGGAACTACTCCACAGCAATGGGGCTTTGCACGTGTAAACTCTTTCATTACTAAGCAATCAGGTACATGGGGTAAGGCAGACAAAGACCTTGCTGATAAAGTACGTGGCTCTTCTAAGAAAGAATCTGTAGAAGAAAGATATTCAGATGTAATGAAAAAGAGAACACAGTCTCAACAAAAGGCACATCAAAAAGCAATGATGAAGTCTGCAAAAAAGTCTATCAAAGACTATGATGCAAAGAATAAGAACAAGAAAGAATCAGTAGAAGAAGATTGTTGGAGTGGTTACAAGCAAGTCGGTATGAAGAAAAAGAACGGTAAAGACGTTCCTAATTGTGTACCAGAAGCACAGTCACCCGCACAACAAGCCGCTATTGCTATCGCTAAGAAGAAAGCTGGTAAAGAAGAAAATGATCCAGCAATCGAAAAGCAGAAAGATGGTACATACTCATATAAGCGTCAAGTCATCAAAGAAGAAATCGATGAGTTGTTTGAAGGCTTCATGGCTAGTAAAGTTAAGTCTGTTACAGTCAACAAGAAGATGTATGATCATGCATTAAAGACATTGAAAGATGTTCTTACTCGCAAGAAGAAAGAAGCGAAAGCGAAGAAGACTGGTATGAGACATAGTTCTGAATACTATGCCGCACAGATTGCTAGAACATACAAAGACGTAGACGGTAAAGTACTGCACAAAATGCTAGGCGAAGAGTACATCTTCGAAGCAGGTGGTGCTGGTGATCGTGGTACAACTAAACTCACTAAGCGTTATAAGAAAGATACGCCAGGTGAGACTGTTAATGAGTCTATCGATGATCTATTCGAAGCACAGTTCAAAGTAGAAGTCGAAGGTCTACCAGACATGTTCATCGATGCAAAGAGCGCAGGTGAAGTAAAATCAACTTTACGTAAGAAACTAAAGAAGCCTGATGACGTACAGAGCATTGAACGTGTAACACCTGACAAGATTAAGAAGCATTTCAGAATGGTTGTTCGTGGTGATCAAGACCCAACATCTATCAACGAAGACGTTACACAGAAGCAACTGAGTGACTTAGAGAAGTTCGCTGATAGACTGCTAGACAAGTTTGGTGTTGATGTAGAGTTCACAAGACACTTTGCAGATCGTATGAACGATGACAGAAACAAACCAAAGATCACTATTCCTGAACTACAACGTTTCTTCAAGAAGGTTGCTAAGAACAAAGCAAAAGATATTAAGCAACTAGGTGATTCAGAAGCAGTACTTAAAGACATTCAAGCAGACTTGAACTTGCCTGTAGTTATCAACTATGACAAGAACAAAGAAGAGTTTGAAGTTGTCAACAAAACAATCATGCGTAAGAAAGACTTTAAGACTCCTGATAAGGTAGTAAAGTACTAATGCGTTTCAAGTCATACATACGAGAGTTCAAAGTAGAATATCCAGATTCTAAAAAGACACTGGGTATTCCACGTGATAAGATGCCACAAGTTAGGTCTAAGGATTACAACGAACTGATATCTTTTCTTAAAATGAAAAAGATAAGTATGACTAAGCGTAAAGTAAAAGCGAAAGATTTGAAAGCAACACAAAGTAACTTTAATACAGATAAGATTACCCAAGCAGTTGCTAAGTATAAGACGTTGGCACAAGCAAAGCCAATTATCGTAAGCAGTGATGGATTCGTTATCGATGGGCATCACAGATGGCTAGGTGCCGTAAACGTTGGTGGAGATATCTCTATCATGCAAGCAAGTGCTAAAGCTAAAGAACTGTTGGATACTGTTAATCAGTTTCCAAAAACTTTTAACAAGAATATAAATCAAACATAAGGTGAATATAAAATGTCCTTTCCACTAACAAAAGAAATGCTAAGTGCAATGATCGGTAACAATCCTAAGAGCGATGACTGGTTCGATGCTCTTGCAGAGATTATGCCTAAGTATGAAATCGATACACCAAATCGTATCGCTGGTTTTATTGCTCAATGCGCCCACGAATCAAATAACTTCAAGTCACTTGAAGAGAACTTAAACTATAGCGAGAAAGCGTTGAACGCAGTGTTCGGACGCTATTTCGGAAAAGGAAAAAGAGATGCATCTGAATATGCCCGCAAGCCTGAAAAGATTGCTAACTACGTTTATCAAGATGAATTCCGTACCAAGCGTGGTGCTATGGGGAATACCACCGATGGCGATGGCTGGAGATTTAGGGGGCGTGGCCTTAAGCAACTTACAGGCAGAAACAACTATACAGCTTTTGGAAAGACAGTAGACTTGACAGCCGAAGAAGCGGCTGACTACGTAGCAACAGAAAAAGGTGCAGTAGAGAGTGCTTGCTGGTTCTGGAATAACGCAAAGCTAAACAAGATTGCAGACGCTGGTGACATCGTAAAGATGACCAAGAAAATCAATGGCGGTACTATCGGACTAGAAGATAGAACTAAGCGTTGGGAAAAAGCACTTGCTATTCTTGGTGGTGAAGTAGCACCTGCTCCAAAGAAAGCAAAAGCGTCTAAGGGCGTTGATATGACTGCTGTACTAAACGTTGGTTCTACTGGCGACACAGTAAAAGCAGTACAAGAGTTTTTAGGTATCGGCGCAGACGGTATCTTTGGTCGTGGTACTAAACGTGCTATCAAGCAATGGCAAGCCTCAAAAGGATTGACTGCTGATGGTGTTGTTGGACCTGCGACACTGAAGAAGATGTTTTCTTAAGAGAGGCTATTATGAAAAGGTTTAAAGATATTAGGGAAGAACTTTTAAGCGAAGGACCAGGTAAATATTCAAAATCTGGTGATAAGCTGAAATACCAATGGGGTGATATCAATCAAGCATTAATGAATGCTGGTGCGAATCCTAAGGTAATAGTTAACGTTCTTACTGGACTTTCTAAAAAGGAAGTCAAGTGAAAAAGTTTGTAGAGCATATGTCTGAAGGTATTATGATGAAAAGTCAGAATACTATAGACAATCCCGAAGACCCAGAAGTAATGGTACCTGGCTTTGGTTCTATGCTCTTGTCTCAGCTAAGAAATAGTGTCGCAAGACAATTGACAGATTTAGGTAAACGTGCGAGTAGAAATGACTTTGATATTGCATACAGTCTACTCTTAGATAAGTCTGGAGCTGGCGCTGTAGTTGCAAAGCTACAAGCAATCAAAGATGCCGAAGAAGAGATGAAGAAAAGCCCCTACAAACGCAAGATAACACTGGCTAAGAAGAGATAACTAAAATGAAAACATTTGTACAATACGCATCAGAAGCAAAAGACTCAGGCGAATACGACAACGAAGGTCGTATGGCTAAGACACAACTGCGTGGTGTTATTGCTGATGCAGATCATATGATCAAGATGTTTGGTGACGAAGATAATCTGCCAGAGTGGGTACAGAACAAAATTACCAAAGCGGCTGACTATCTAAACTCTGCTCATCGATACATGATGAACAAGGATGGAGAAGAGTAATGGCTTGGGTTACAGTTACAAATAACACAGAGTGGGAATATGATAATGCGGCAACAGCGGCAGATACGTATGCAGATGCACCTGGAACAATTTCAGGTGGCATACGAACTTATACCACTTTAGGCGGCGCTACTAGACAAGTATATGTCAAGTGTAGAAAGACTAGTCTACCAGCGGGTACAGGTGATTTAGATAAAACTTATTACGATGCGAGGACGTAAATGAAAAACTTTAAGACACATAATAAAGACATCATTGATGATATTTGTGAAGAGTGTAACATCTATGATGACATGGTTGTAGAAGCGGCTGAGTATCAAGGAAAGAAAGTCAACTTGAATGACCCTATACGTACATCAGAAAATCCTAATAAAAAGTTTAAAGTATACGTGAAGAACGATCAAGGCAACGTTGTCGTAGTTCGTTTTGGTGATCCCAAAATGTCAATCAAAAGAGATGACGCTGGCGCAAGAAAAAGTTTCAGAGCAAGACATGGGTGCGATAACCCAGGTCCTAAGTGGAAAGCAAAATACTGGTCATGCTATCAGTGGCGTGCAGGCGCTAAAGTAGATAACTAATAAATACAACAGATAACATTTAACTCGGAGAAGACAATGTTTAAAAAAGAGATCAAGCCATTATCTGAAGGAATGGCGGATAGCATTACTAAGTCTATCAACAAACTTCAGCACATCGAAGAAAAGGCATCACGTTCTGCTGATCATGCAGAAGGCGATGTTAAGCCTGCTGATATTTCTGGCGAAGAAGAAGTCAAAGCTGACGGATCTGCTAAGAAAGCACCAGCACGTAAAGGCGACAAAGCTGTAGCAGAAGCATACGTGGATGAGAAGTCTTGCGTAGGCGAGATGAAAAAGCTACACGCTTCTTCATGCTCAAAGACAGAGATGTATAAGAAAGTAAGCGAGAAGTATGGTTGCTCAGAAGAGAAGTTTGAAGAACTATATGCTCAGTATTGTAAAGAGACTTATGAAGAAGTCCAAGAAGATAACAGCAATGACAAGTCTGACGATGGCGAAGGCATGGACAAAGTTCAGCCTAAAGCAGTGAAGAAAAAGTTTGCTGATCGCAAAGATAAAGATATCGACAACGATGGTGACGAAGACGATTCAGACAAGTTTCTTCATAAGCGCCGTAAAGCAATTTCGAAAGCACTTGAATCAAAAAAGCCTAATGCCTCTGTAGATGAATCTGCCGAACTAGAGGGGCTTGACGAAGGGTTTTCGCCTAAAGATATCAAAATGGCAATCGGTATCGCATCAGATAAGAGATACAAAGGCGGTAACATGACTGGCGCTGTCAAAGCAATCAATAAGCTTAAGAGAGGTCTATCTGATCATCCACAAGTTTCTGCTGTTCTAAAGAGACAGAACGAAGAGTTAGAAGAAGCTAAACCACCGCAAATCAAAAAGGGCAAAGCTAAAGGTACTATCTCTGCTACTGGTATGCGTGGTAAGGGTAACAAAAAGTTTGACGTAGATGTAAGATTTGATAACGGTAAGTTTGTGTTTCGCATCACAGATGAAAGCGGAAAGTTCGATACTGTAGACATTAAGAAGGCTAGTAGAATTCTTGGTGAAGAGAGAGTAGCAGAACTTACTGAGAAGAAGTACAGTCCTTCTGATGAAAAGGATATTCAAAAGACAATTAGTATTATGAAGAAGTATCCGGCAAATAAAAAGAAGTCGAATAAAGAATTAAGAGACGGTGCGATTGAATATCTATTCCAGGAAAGTAATCAAGGTAAAATGTTTGATATCATTGAAGGTATCAAAATTGACGAAGACATGAAGATTGTGCATAAAGCACCTCATCCAGCTGGTGGTCAGTATATCGTATTGACAAAGCCAGGAAAAGGTCAGCACGTAATTCGTCATTTAAATAAAGGCAAAGTCAAAGAGTTAGGTACTGTACCTTCACTTGGTCTTGCTAAGTCGTATGTAAACGCTAAGAGCAAAGGTAAAGACCCTAAGAAAATGGGAATACTGAAAGCTCACTACAAAGAAGATGTGTCTGAAGCTAAGAAGTCTGACTACACAATCTATCACAAGACTTTCTCATCTGCGGTGCAACATGCCGTTGAAGTAGCAAAGAAACGTGGATACGAAGTAGATAGCGAAGACTATGATCGTAAAGTTGCTATGGGTCCACGAAAGCCTGGTAAAGGTAAGACAAACTCATATGCAATCGACTTGAAGAAAAATGGCAAAGATGTAAGAAATAAATTACAGATGCAAGTATATTATGATGAAGGTCGATACGAACTGAATATGTATATTTCATAATTATAAGAACCATTAATCTAAAAGGAGAAGTAAAATGGCACTATGGGGAGATACAGACGTTGATGCAGGTATTCCAACTTATCTGACAGCGGCTGAAAACGCAAAATGTTATTTCATCGACACCACAGAAGCTGGTGTTGCGGCTAACAGAGCAAAAGGCTTGAAGACTGGCGGATGGAACCTATACGAAGAGTATGGTACTGGACGCAAGCGTGTTGAAACTTTAGTATCAATTCGTAGAACAGCCGCCGCCGCAGGCGATGCTGGTACTACTGGTACTACTGGTGATGAAGACGCAGTAGTAGCTGATAGCTAAACACTAAATAATAGTGTACCGAGTGAGGGGCTTCGGCTCCTCATTCAAAATAATTACAATATATTACGGTGAACATATTATGATATTAAACGAAGATACATTTACAGTTTATGCGGCAAAGCATTACGACATGAAAAAAGCCGCAAGTGTAGATGAATTCTATGATGATTTAAAACGGTTTCAATACCTCAAAAGACTTTTCAAGCGATACGAAGAGACTGGTGAACTGAAGGAGAGGCTGATACTAAATCATCTGATCGTTATCTATAACTGCTTTGGAGCGCCTGCTACGCCGATGCTCTTTATGAAGTTAGAAGAATATCATAGTTATATGACACCGTTTACTTTTATGCTAGGGTATATGCCCGATGTCATAGAATATGGCGAAAAGAAAATCATTAGTTCAGACATACCGCTGGACAGTGTAATAATAGAAGAACTTAGGAAAATCTAATGATTGTTGACTTATTTTTAGTATACCAATTTATCAAGCGACTTGCTACTCCATTTGAGAAGTGGGATGCTTATGCTTTTGGTATTATTGATAAAGACGGAAACATTCTAAAGAAACGTAAAGAACTTCGCACTGTCAAAGAGCGTGACGCTTGGGGTAAATTTGATGTGATGATTTCTAAACTGAAGAAGCTGTTAGCTAAAGTACCAGGTGGGTCAACTCGCCTTGCTACATACGCCGCCGCTCTTTGGTTGATTAAAGAAAATAAAGAGACTGATCTTGAGACACTAACTGAAGAGCAAATCACAGAAGGCTTCATGCCTTACTTTGAGTTTGTTAAAGAAAGTAATGAGCAAGACTTAGATACATTGTTTGAAGAAGTTATGAGTGCCGCACCTGCTAACTCAGCAGGTTCAGGAAAAGTTGCAGGAATTGGTATAGGTGACGATGGTGAACCTGGACTAACAAAAGCGCAAATGAAAAAATATAAATCAAAGCGCAAGACACCGATGAAAAGGTTGCGTGATGTCATTAACGTTACTTGAGGTCGAACATGCCAGAAAAAGAATTTCGTAGAATGGAAACAGATGTCGCAATACTACAAGCCGATGTCGCTAATATACAAGGATTGCTCGGGCGATTGGATACTGCTATCGATAAGATTGCGGATGCCACTGGCGGCATATCTCAGATCCTAGCTGTACATGAGCAAAATCTTTCCGTTCTTCAAGACGATGTAGAAGAGCGCAAGCGTTTATCAGAGAAAGAAACAGAACTTTTGCATAGACGTATCACTGAATCAAAAGATGAGAGCGGCGAAAATCACAGACGCAATCACAAAGAGATCATGACAAAGCTTAAAGAAATGGGCGAAGAAGTGACAGATGAGTTGAAAGAAGTGAAAGAACGTGTTACAATACTTGAGCGTTGGAAATGGTGGGTAATGGGTGGCTCATGGGCTATCGGCTTCATCATTGCTACGGTCTTACAAATGGGCGGAATAATTAAGATTTTCTCAGGTTAAGTCTTGACATCTAATGCTGTTATGTGTATAATGATCTTAACAGTTTCAATACACTATGGAGTATTACATAATGAATCTTGTGGATTTAAAGTATTCAGGTATCCTGTCTACTAGACTAGAACGTTTCGCAGTAAAAGACAACTCACCTTACAGGGCTAATTGCAGATGCCCAATATGTGGTGACTCCCAAAAAAGTAAAACTAAAGCAAGAGGGTGGATTCTTGAGAAGGATAACTCTGCCTTGTACTATTGTCATAACTGTGGTGTATCTCTGTCTCTACGTAATTTTCTTAAGCAAGTAGATAGTAATCTATACAATGAGTATGTAGTAGACATTGCATTAGAGAAAGGCTACAAGACAAGAGAAGTAGCTAAGATCAAACCACTTGATACACTTACTCAAAGTAGACCAAAGTTTACTAAGAAGGGTAGCCCTCTACTCAAAATTAAGAAAGTGTCTAGCCTAAATTATTCCCACCCAGTTAAAAAATATGTCGATAAAAGAAGGATCCCAGCATCCAAACAATATAAATTATACTACGCACCTCGTTTTGAAGAATGGACTAATTCTCTATCACCCGGCAAATTGCCCGAGAAGTATGTCAAGCCTCGATTGGTGCTACCATTTATAGATAGAAAAGGCAATGTGTTTGGTTACCAAGGCAGAGCCTTTGATAAAGAGAGCATACGTTATATCACGATTATGCTTGATGAATCTATGCCTAAAATCTTCGGTCTTGATGCTGTAGATTTTAACAAGAAGTACTATGTAGTAGAAGGTCCTATAGACAGTCTATTTCTTGATAATGCAGTTGCTATGGCAGGTGCAGATGCGAATGCTTCTGGGCTAGAGAATTTAGATAATGCAATATTTGTTTTTGACAACGAGCCAAGAAATGCTCAGATAGTTGAGCGAATGGAAAGAGTGCTAGATAAAGGCTATAAAGTTTGCATCTGGCCTACGAATTTGGTTGACAAAGACATCAATGATATGATATTATCAGATACTAATGCGGTTGATATTCAGATGACTATCGACATGAATTCGTATTCTGGTCTTGAGGGCAAACTACAAATGAGTTATTGGAGAAAATGTTTATGAAAGTAAGACTATTAGGTTACACACAACCAGTGGATATCGTCGGTATAGATGATGTACAGGACTTAATCAGTTATTGTGCTAGGGTGTCCAACCCCAGTAATCAAATCAATAAAGATACAACACCGAAGCTACTTGCTTATTTAATTAAGCATAAGCACTGGTCACCATTCGAGATGGCGTCAGTGACTATGGAAGTAGAGACTACACGTGATATCGCAAGACAATTGCTACGTCACCGTTCGTTCTCTTTTCAAGAGTTTTCGCAACGATATGCTGATCCCGCAGATATGGGTAATCAGTTTGTTGTACGTGAAGCACGACTACAAGATACAAAAAACAGACAGAACTCTATCACCAGTACTGATGAAGAGATCAATCAACGCTGGAAGGAGAAGCAAGAAGAACTAATTCATAATGCAAAGCGCACGTATGAATGGGCTATTGCAAGCGGTATAGCTAAAGAGCAAGCGAGAGCGGTTCTACCTGAGGGAAATACATTGTCACGTTTATACGTTAACGGTACTGTTCGTTCCTGGATTCACTACATAGAACTACGCTCAGAAAACGGAACACAAAAAGAACACATCGAACTGGCACGTGCGATTGGTGAATCTATTACTAAGATTTTCCCATTGTCAGAGCAGTTCATCAACAGATAGACTATAGGAACAGAGATGATACAAGTAACGAAACGAGATGGGTCAAAAGAACCGCTAGACATTGAAAAGCTACATAAGGTCGTTTTTCATGCGTGTGATAATATTACGGGTGTAAGCCCTAGTGAAGTTGAGATTAAAAGTCAGATTCAATTCTACAATGGTATGACAAGTAAAGAGATACAAGAAACTCTTATTAAAGCGTCTGCCGATTTGATTGATGATGAAAATCCAAACTATCAATTTGTAGGTGGACGTTTAATCAACTACGCATTACGTAAAGAAGTCTATGGTCAGTACACACCCTTCTCTGTTAAAGAACTTGTAGAGCGCAACATTGCGAGTGGCTTTTATGATTCTGAACTACTTGAGCAATACTCTGATGAAGAGTGGGCTAAGATCGATTCATTCATAAAGCATGATCGTGATGAAGCACTCACCTATGTTGCAATGGAACAGTTGCGTGGTAAGTACCTCTGTCAAAATCGTGTGAGTGGAGAAATCTTCGAAACTCCTCAGATGTGCTATGTGCTTATTGCCGCAACTCTGTTTCAGAACTATCCTAAGGAGACAAGACTATCATGGATAAAAGACTATTATGATGCTGTTTCTCTACACGACATTAGTTTGCCTACTCCTGTTATGGCTGGTGTTCGCACACCTCAGCGACAGTTCAGTTCGTGCGTCCTTATTGAGACTGATGACAGTCTTGATAGTATCAATGCTACTGCATCAAGTATTGTTAAGTACGTAAGTCAGAAGGCAGGCATCGGTATTGGTGGTGGTAACATTCGTGCGATTGGTTCACCTATTCGTAAGGGTGATGCATTTCACACAGGTATCATTCCATTCTATAAGCACTTTCAATCTGCTACTAAGTCTTGTTCACAAGGCGGTGTACGTGGTGGTGCGGCTACTATCTACTACCCTATCTGGCATCTTGAAGTTGAAGATATGCTAGTGCTAAAGAACAACAAAGGTACTGAAGAGAACCGTGTACGCCACATGGACTATGGTGTACAGTTCAATAAGTTAATGTATGAGCGACTAATTAGCGGTGGTGATATCACTCTGTTCTCACCTAACGATGTGCCTGGGTTGTATGAAGCATTCTTTGCTGATCAAGACAAGTTCAAAGAACTGTATGAACGTGCAGAGCGTAACACAAGATTGCGTAAGAAAACTATCAAAGCGATTGAACTGTTTGGCGCATTCATGGAAGAGCGTAAGAACACGGGTCGTATCTATCTACAGAATGTAGACAACGCAAATGATCACGGTTCATTCTTACCAGACGTAGCACCCATTCGTCAATCAAATCTTTGTGCAGAAATCGATCTACCAACTAAGCCATTGTCTGACATCAATGATCCCGAAGGTGAGATTTCTCTATGTACACTATCTGCTATCAATTGGGGCAACATCAAGTCTACGGGTGATTTTGAGCGTGTGTGTCGCCTTGCAGTACGTGGGTTAGACGCATTACTATCGTATCAAAACTATCCTATTCTAGCGGCTAAACTATCAACTGATAAGCGCAGACCACTAGGTGTTGGTATCATTAACTTCGCATATTGGCTTGCAAAGAATGATCTGACTTATCAAGGTATCACATCTGAAGGACTAGAGTTGATTGATGAGTATGCAGAAGCATGGTCTTACTATCTGATCAAAGCAAGTGCAGACTTGGCTGTAGAACAAGGCGCACCTAGCGGTAATCTTGAGACTAAATATGGACACGGTATTACACCAAACATGACTTACAAGAAAGACGTTGATGAACTAGTCAAGCACAAAGAACGTCAAGATTGGAAAGGTCTACGTAAGCAACTGAAAGCAACGGGTATACGTAACTCTACCTTGATGGCACTAATGCCAGCAGAAACTTCAGCACAAGTTGCTAACGCTACAAATGGTATTGAGCCACCACGATCTTTGATTAGTGTCAAGCAGTCAAAGCATGGTGTTCTAAAGCAAGTTGTTCCTGAGTACAAGAGACTGAAGAACAAGTATGACTTACTGTGGGATCAGAAGTCACCAGAAGGTTATCTAAGAATCATGGCTGTACTACAGAAGTACATTGATCAAGGTATCAGTATCAATACTAGTTACAACCCAACGTTCTCAGAAGATGAGAAAATACCAATGAGTACAATGCTACAACACTTGTTAATGTTCTACAAGTATGGCGGTAAGCAGTTGTACTACTTCAACACGTATGATGGTCAAGGTGAAGTTGATGTAGGTAAGATGATGGATGAGCCATTAGAGCAAGCAGTAGTTGACGATGATGATTGCGAATCCTGCGTAATTTAATAAAAGACTTGACAACTCATCCAGTGTATGTTATAGTGGATGAGTCGCTAAAAACAGAAAAAAGAGGAAAAGAATGAGCGTATTCGATGTTACGAACAAAGCAGATCATACTAAGGTAACTGCTTTCTTGGACCCAACAGGTGGTCCAACAATTCAACGCTATGACACGTTGAAGTATAAGAACTTTGATAAGCTGACGGATAAACAGCTAGGGTTCTTTTGGCGACCAGAAGAGGTCGATATCTATCAAGATGCAAAAGACTTTAAAAGTCTTACTGAACATGAGAGACATATCTTTACGTCAAACTTGAAACGTCAAATTTTACTAGACAGTGTACAAGGTCGTGCGCCTGTCGAAGCGTTTAGTCCTATTGTAAGTTTACCAGAGATAGAGAACTGGATTCAGACCTGGACGTTCTCTGAGACGATCCACAGTCGTTCATATACGCATATCATACGTAATGTATACAGTAACCCTAGTAAAATCTTTGATGAGTTGATGAATATTCCAGAGATCATGGATTGTGCGGGTGACATCTCTAAGTATTATGATGATCTGATTGAGACTAGCGCATACTATAACTTACTAGGAGTAGGGACACATACAGTCAATGGTAAGAAAGTTGTTGTAGATTTGTATGAGTTGAAGAAGCTATTATGGTTAACACTGATGAGTGTAAACATTCTTGAAGGTGTACGCTTTTACGTATCTTTTGCTTGTTCATGGGCATTCGCTGAATTGAAGAAGATGGAAGGTAACGCAAAGATCATTAAGTTGATTGCACGTGATGAGAACCTTCACCTTGCTTCTACTCAAATGCTACTAAAAACTTTGAAGAAAGATGATCCAGACTTCATCACTATTGCAGAAGAAACTGAAGCTGAATGCATCCAAATGTTTGTCGATGCTGTAGATCAAGAAAAGCAGTGGGCAGAATACTTGTTCAAAGACGGTTCTATGATTGGACTAAATACAGAACTACTGTCAAATTACATTGAGTTTATCTGTTCACGCAGAATGAACAATGTAAATTTGAAAAGCCCATACAGCGTAAAGAGTAACCCGTTACCTTGGACGCAGAAATGGATCAGTGGCGCAGAGGTGCAAGTAGCACCACAAGAAACAGAAATCACAAGCTACGTAAGCGGCGGTACTAAACAAGATGTTGGTAGCGACACTTTTAAGGGGTTCTCTCTATGATCGAAATTTACGGTAAAGACAATTGTAGCTATTGCGATAGAGCAAAGCAAGTTTGCGAGACTAAGGGATTAGACTACATCTATCATAAGCTAGGAGTGTCTTTTTCACGTGATGAACTTATTGAAATGTTTCCAAATGCAAGAACGTTCCCACAAGTAAAAATCAATGGCACTGCTATTGGGGGTTACAAAGAACTGTATGAACAAGTGGGATAAAGCGTATATAGATACGGCAGAGAGGTTCGCCTCTCTGTCAACAGCCAAGAGATTACAAGTAGGTGCGATTGTTGTAAAAGACAATCGTATTATTTCTATTGGATACAACGGTATGCCTTCAGGCTGGGACAACAGATGTGAAGATGAATACCAGTACGAAGATGGTGGTTATGAAATACGAACTAGACCAGAAGTAGTACATGCAGAAGCCAATGCTATTGCTAAGTTAGCGAAGTCAAATGAAAGTGGCGATAAGTCTACAATGTATATTACCCATGCGCCATGTGTTGAATGTGCAAAACTTATATATACTAGCGGTATCAGCGATGTATACTACAAGAATGAATACCGAAATGAAGACGGGATAAAATTTCTTCATAAATGCGGACTAGAGGTAATAAAAATATGATTAACAAATTTGATGCAAAGTGCCCATACTGTGAGACCGAATTTCATATTGAATTTGATAATGAAGACGATGAACTGGTGTACTGCCCATCATGTGGTGAAGAATTGCCTGAATTTGAAGAGGACGCACCCTACGAAGAGGACTGGGATTAAAACTAATGAAAAAGCTTATAAAGAATGTTGATTTTGAAATTTGTGCTGAGTGTTTCTTAATGACTATTTTTGGATTCATCTATATACTTGCATTGGTCCCCTTAATGTAAGGAAAGTAAATGTGGCATTATGAGAACGCTGAGTTCACTAGTGAGATGATAGAAGACTATATTGGTTTTGTATATGTTATATGTGAATTGAGTAGTAGCAAAAAGTATGTTGGAAAGAAGTTGTTTAAATCTAAACGAAAACTTCCACCACTAAAAGGTAAAACCCGTAAACGTACAGTCATTAAAGAGAGTGATTGGATGGATTATTACGGGTCCTCAGACGAGGTAAAGGCGCTCGTGGAAACACTGGGCGCTTCTAACTTTCATAGAGAGATATTGCACCTGTGTATGTCAAAGGGTGAAATGTCTTATCTCGAAGCAAAGGAGCAGTTTGACAGGGATGTTTTGCTCTCTAGCGAGTATTATAACGGTATAATCAACTGTAAAATACACAGAAATCACGTAAAAAGACTAGCAGACACGTAAGTCATTGATTTAAAACGAAATCTTTTTTGGTTTATTTTGGTATAAACCCTTGACAATCCGCTCAGATATGGTATAATGTATACATAAATTGAGATAGAGGCTGTTGCTAATGAATTGTATTGACGTTTTAGGTGGTAAAAAAGCAGAGCGTGACATTGCTCTTGAGTCTGTTAACTGGTGTCTTAAGCAGATGCTACCCCGTCATAGAACGCTCGACATCACTGTTGAGTTCAAAAAGCTAGACGATGCCTATGGGTATTGCATGGAAGAAGATGAGCGTGGTCGTGAGTTCACTATCACTTTAAAGAAAGGTTTAGGTCTCTACGATCTGATCAGTACTGTATGTCATGAGATGGTTCATCTAAAGCAGTACGCCCGCCGTGAGTTACGCAATGTAAACGGCAACACTATGTGGAAAAAGAAAGCATACAATGATGTATCGTACCTCGATGCTCCTTGGGAAAAAGAGGCTTATCGCTTAGAAGATAAGCTTGCGATTCAGTGCTTCAAGACTATGACTACAACATTATAGGAGAGTAAGATGAAACTATTCATGGAAGCAGTATGGTCTGCCGCTGGTAAAGAAGTTACTGGCAATTATTGGGGTACGCCTTTCTTAGGTACTATCACAAGTGTACGTGCTAAGTACGGCACTGATCTTGAGGTCACTGTTGAGTCAGATGGCGAGATGCATTTGATTGATGCATCAACACTGTATGATGGTGGTAATGGAGTTTACGAAAACCTCCATATTTACCTATAAAAGCCCTTGACACTGATCCGAATCAGTGCTACATTATATATGTAATCAAGAGAAAGTGAGAAAAGATGATCGATTTTATTTCAGCAGACAACGCAACAATTCAGTTATTTGATGGTGACAATATGGTTGCCGCAGTGAAGACAGCAAAGTCTATCTGTTATTTCCTTCAAGAATACGGTGTTGCCGAGTCTGTATTTGCTTCATCTTCTATAGATTTTGCCAGTGAATATGGCTTTGAAACTGATGATGAGGCAATGGATTTGTGGTTAGAGGGCTTTAAAAAGTTCGAAATGACCAAAATAAATTAAAAAAAGCCTTGACAAGCCCACGAATCAGTGTTAATATGTATGTATAAATTGATGAAAGAGAGTGAATATATGATGAATGAAGCGATGATAACCCTGTTAGAAGCAATCAAAGAAGACTATTACAAATGGACTTCACGCAACTACACTAAAGAGTTGACTGAGATCAATATCAATATGATCAATGAGTTCAACGAAAATCTTACCTTCGAAGAAGGTCGTAAGTACATCAAAGTGATGAGCAAGAATAGTGTTTGGGGCTTCATTATGAAAGCCGATGACAAACTGTTTAAAGCTGGTGACATTCTTAAAGCCGCAAGTTGGGCAAGTCCTGCACGTAACAAAGCACGTGGTAATGTGTTTACTAACCTGTCTTGGGTTCAGTGGACTGGTCCTGCGTATCTTTAAGGAGATGAGTATGAAAGCTATTTTCGATTATACTGTTTCAGTGGCAATTGTAGCGAGTCTGATTGGTGGACTCGCATTCGCCCTCAGTACGTCTTTAGGTATTCCTGATGTTCATTATAGTCACTCAACAGGTGAGTGCGTCAAAGTTATTAACTACGAACAAGGAGACAACTACTCTTGTGAGAATGTTCCCTCTAAGTTCAATCATGTGTGGGTAGAGTAAAGGATATAATATGTGTAAAGTTGAATTTCAAAAATACGTCTTAAGTGGTATAGCAGAAGGGCTTACCATTACTGAGAAGATGAAGTTCGTTGATTGGGGCGATGCGTGTGACTGGGCTGGTAAAGTAACCATGTCTCTGAAGACACCTTTCGTTATTCTTGAGATGACAAATCTTGAAACTGGTGAAGTGGAAAACTTCTAATGATTAAGACTCTTGCATACCTATCAGCCTTTGTGTTCTTAACGGGCTGTACAGTCGCCTACGTAGTACACACATGGTCTGACTGCTTAGAAGAGAATAGTTGGATAACGTGTTCTCGGATGCTGAGTAAGTGATTAGAAAGGTACAAATTTATGGAGAACATATATCATCTCACCGCACTGGCGGTTTACGTAACGTTAATTTATCGATCATTAATCACGTACTCGGCTTTGAACCCAATTATGATGACGATCCCGATAAGGTCGAAAACTCATGGGCGTTTAGTGTAGATGATTTTGCATGTGCAATCTGGGATTGGAAAGGCTCTCACAGAATTGGTGTCTTTTCTACGTTCGGACCTGATGATGTTTTTGCAGACCTATTTGGAGATAACTATGCCTCTTGTGGTTACAGTATAAATACTATTGTATTATAAACTATCACTATGAGGTTAAAATGGGATTTAAACTAGCAGGTATTTTGATGATCGTGATGGCGGTAATGGTAGCAGGTGGTTATTGGTATTACAATGACACGCAAGAACGCATTGCGATCCTGACAGAGAACAATGCAAAGCTACAGACAGCGGTCGCAACAAACGAAGAGACTATTAACTCTTTACAAGCAGACTATGCTAAGATACAAGAAACGAACAGCGAACTAAACGATAAGTTTGCAAACATTCGTAAGCAGAACTCGGTTCTGTCTGATAAGTTATCTAAGCATGATCTAGGTGTTCTAGGAGCCAACAAACCAGGCTTGGTAGAACGTGTTATTAATGGCGCATCAGCCAAAGCGGGTCGTTGCTTTGAATTAATTTCTGGTGCAGAACTAACGGAGAAAGAGACTAATGCAAAATCAGCGAAGTCGTTCAATAGTGAATGCCCTTGGCTTTACGATGATTATATTAAGTCTGGGCGGTTGCAGTCTATTGAGCAGTCCAAAACCTCAAGTAATTGAGATATCGTCTAAGCCAGTAGAGAAGCCACAGTTAGTTTTACCACGTGCAGATGAGATTAATCTGCGTGATATTAAATGGGTGATTTTGACACCTGAGAATTTTGATGAGCAAGTTGCTAAGATATCTAAAGATGGTCGACCAGTAGCTTTCTTCTCATTAACGGATAAAGGCTATGAAAGTCTGGGCATGAACTTGTCTGATCTACGTGCTTATATCCAACAGCAACAAGCTATTATAGATGGTTATAAAGCTTACTATGTAGAAGCAGAAGAAGCACTAGAGGGTGCAGTTAAAGAGGATTAGATTATGAAACTTGCGACATTGACTACGATTGCCTTATTGGCATCGACTACAGCATACGCAAACAGTGGTGATACTGTCAAAGCATGGGTAGGCGATACTTACACTACAGTATATGAGCGAACACCGTACACAAAGAAAGAATGTGTCACTGTAGATGTTCCTGTATATGGTACAATCAAAAGAAACGGTAACGCTGGCGAAGGCGCTTTACTGGGTATGATCCTTGGTGGGTTGCTCGGCAAAGGTGCTACAGGTAACGATGATGGTGCCGCAGTCGGAGCAGTACTCGGAGGAGTTGTCGGTGCTAATAATAGCCAGAAGACTGAGAAAGTTATTACTGGTTACACGAAAGAACACCGATGTGATAATGTTACATACTATCGTAATGAAGAGAAAATCGTATACGAATACTCTACTATTACGTTTGACTTGAATGGTGAGACTTACACTTTATCATTTGAAAAATAGGATAGTTGTCTCCGTAGTTCAGCTGGATAGAACAACTGCCTTCTAAGCAGTAGGTCACAGGTTCGAATCCTGTCGGGGACGCCAGAATTGAGGAATAAATTATGAGTGATTGGAATCCAAAACAACCTAACGTATCGTACACGTTTACTACTAGCTATGATACTTACCCAACCACATACACAGTATTCACAGACGGGTCTACGTTTTCTATCGTACCTGATCTTGACGCTATCTATACGAAAGCGGATAAAGAGTTTGAAGCAATGGAAGATCAAACTTCGGTTGCCAGACAAATGTTAAATGATATTGGTATTAATTGGAATGAGGAGTAATTATGTTAAGTAGTCCAGAAGACCGCAAGAAGTTGTTGGGTGCAATCAAAGAGATTGACAACTCTATGACACGTGTTGCGGCAGAACGTGATTTTCAGAAAGACGCAGTGAATGATATCGCTGAGAAGTTGGAACTGGAAAAGAAGTACGTCCGCAAACTAGCAACGATCTATCATAAGCAAAACTTAGCAGAGGTTCAACAAGACGTTGAAGAAGTCGCTGAGTTGTATGACTTGATCACGCAATCAAACGAGTAACGTTGTTATGGGCATTTTCAAATTAACTTGGTTTATTATTAAATTAGTAATTGCTATATATCTAGCCTGGTTTATTTTGTCGGGTGCAGTTTTTCTATTTACTATATTAATGATGGGGTAATACATGGAGTATGATACTAATAAATTTGAAATGCGTGATTGTTTTGGAATCTGTGATCTACCACCGCTCCTTTGGCAAAAGCAAGACCAAGGAGCGTTTGGTAAGATCATAGCAGGTCGACCAGTCGATGGACCTATCTTAGACTTAGCACTAGATGCACACAAATGGATGGAACTAGTAAAGGGTCGAGATGTAGTAGTTCAAGCAGGTGGTAACCACGGTATGTATCCTAGATACTATGCAGATATCTTTGAGAAGGTTTATACCTTTGAACCTGACATAGATAACTATTTTTGCCTTGACTTTAACTGCCAAGGTGTGCGATACTACAAGCGTAATGTTGGTTTAGGCGAATCGGATACTACAATGAACTTAGTTAAGGTAGCACCAAATAACACTGGAATGCACAGAACTGTATCTGATGAACTTTTACTAGCATCTCCTGACTTCCCATCTGATCTTGTATCAAAGGTCGAGATGGTTAAGTTAGATAGTTTGAACATCGAAGCATGTGATCTATTACACCTAGATGTTGAACTATACGAAACAGAAGCACTCATTGGTGCTGAAGAGACTATCGAAAAGTACAGCCCAGTTATCGTGGTTGAGACTGGTGGTCGACCAAGTCCTGCAGATGGATATCTTCAACTGCTAGGGTATAAACTACATTCTCAATTGAGAATGGATGCTATTTACGTGAAGGAGTAATATGAAACAAGGTGATGTAATAACTGTAATGACAATGGGTGGAGAATTTGTTGGTAAGCTAGATCGTGAGAACGCTGGTAGTATCACACTATCTGATCCGAAGTTCATTACTGTTACACAAGAAGGTGGTATGGGTTTTACTAATGGTATCGCTATGACGGGTGTACAAGACCCTAAAGAAGTGACACTCTACAATATAATGTTTGCTGTAGAGACCAATTCTGAAGTAGTGAGCGCATATCGACAAGCAGTGTCTGGGATAATTACTAAGCCAGATCCTAAATTCAAAATATAAGAAAGGTTATATAATGATTGATCCTCAAACAATTGAAGAGTATGTTGAAATGCTTGATAACGTCTCAGACGAAAGCATTGAGAATCTATTCGAAGAGATGGGTATTGAAATCAATATCAACAAACCATGGGTGGAAGAATCATGAGTGATTTAATGAAAAGAGGCATCGTATTTGCCGTAGACTGT
>ENA-UZWU01000209-UZWU01000209.1-metagenome-genome-assembly--contig:-Day-4--1m-contig-209_pt1 | contig 42019 bp, 38 predicted proteins | sample MGYA00260345_ERZ794905 | MGnify/ENA metagenome assembly ERZ794905
ATTCCAACCTGTCATCTCGAACATTCCAACCTGTCATCTCGAGCGAATGTGAGAGATCTCAGAAACCGGCAATGAGATCCCTCGTCGCTTCGCTCTGTCGGGATATCAAGATACGAGAAGAGCTCGAATCCACCAGGCTCAAAAAAGCTGAACCAAAGTATGTTTCAAGAAGAGATAGAGAAATAGAAAGAACAAGAGTTAACTGGAGNNTAACTAAAAGTATGGCGGTGACCCTCACCAGCCACACCTCGGCACACAGCGTAACCACTACCGTTGCTCCCTTCCGGGCCTGGCGGGGTTCGCGGCTGGCTGTTGCGAGGGGACCAGTGAGGGCCACCATTGAAGCGCGGGATTATCAAGGGTTTGGCCTCCAAGTGCAACAGCTCATCAAGCAAAAAATGCCTTATTGGCAGATAAAAATGGGTCCACCCAGAATCAAAATAGCCCACCAATAGATCACTTTTATTGTGGTTAAATCTTATCGGTTCGGTAAACTACAGGCAGATCCCAGTGACAAAACCCCAAAAAACGGATTTCCAACAATGAGTTATTCCTCAGCACCTACAACTACCCAACTCAACTGTGGAAATAACCCATCTTTTAGACCCAATCCAATCAAAGCACTGACGTCACTCTTACTACTCGCCCTGCTAACACTACTCACCAGCTGCGGCGGTGGCGAAAACAATGTCAGCAGCGGCAATCGCAGTGGTACCCTGCACTGGGGCAACGGCACAGAACCACAGAGCCTCGACCCCCATATAGCCACCGGCGTCCCCGAGCATAAAATTATCGTCGCGCTGATGGAAGGCCTAGTGCTCAAAGACAGCAAAACCCTGGAACCGCGACCTGGTGTTGCCACCTCATGGGAGATCAGTGACGACGGTCGAGTCTATACGTTTTACCTGCGCAAAGACGCCCGCTGGTCTAACGGCGATCCACACAACGCCCATGATTATGTCTGGTCATGGTGGCGCGCACTGCAACCAGCACTGGGCAACCTCTACGCCTATATGTACTTCCCTATAGCCAATGCTAAAGAATATTACGAAGGGCAAATCAGCGACTTCGAACAGGTCGGCGTCAAAGCCCTAGATGACCATACCCTGCAAGTTACGCTCAACAACCCAACCCCCTACTTCCTGCAACTGCTCGATCACTACAGCCTCTATCCAGTGCATCGCGCCACCATCGAAAAATTTGGTGACGCCGACCAACGGGGCACTCGCTGGACCTATGAGGGCAACCTAGTGGGCAATGGTGCCTTTCAGCTGTCTGAATGGAAGATTAACCGCCGAGTGGTGGTGGAGCGCAACCCCCACTACTGGGATGCCGAGAGCATCAAGCTGAATAAAATTATCTTCTACCCCATCGAAAACGCCGTCACCGTGGAACGTATGTTCCGCGCAGGGCAGCTGCACTACAGCGGGACAGTGCCCGCTGACAAAATCGCCACTTACAGAGAACGCAAGGATCCATCCCTGCATATAGCGCCCTATCTTGGGGTCTACTTCTATCGCATTAATACACGCATACCCCAGCTGCAAGATAAGCGTGTGCGACGGGCTCTGGGCATGACTATTGACCGCGACAAGATTAGCCAACGAATACTTAAAGGCGGACAGATCCCCGCCTACACCATCACGCCTCCAGGCACTATGGGCTATTACCCAAAGAGCGATTTAGCCTTTGACCCAGAGGCCGCCAGACAACTGCTGGCCGATGCCGGCTATCCCAATGGCGAAGGTTTTCCCGCCACAGAAATTCTCTATAACACCAGCGAAGGTCACCGCAAGATTGCCGTTGCGATTCAGCAGATGTGGAAGAAGCACCTCAATATTGACGTCAAACTGCTCAACCAAGAGTGGAAGGTTTATCTGAATAGCGTCACTAGCCTTGACTATGAAATCGGTCGCGCCGGCTGGATCGGTGATTATGTGGACCCCAACAACTTCCTCGACATGTTTCTCTGCAATGGCGGCAATAACCGCACCAGCTGGTGTAACCCAGAATATGACCAGCTAATCCTCAAAGCGGCGCCGGAAGCTAAGACCCACGCTGAGCGACTGGCGATATTTGAGCGCGCTGAAACTATGTTGCTCGACGCTATGCCGGTGATCCCAATCTATATCTACACATCGAATAATTTGGTCAATGCTTCAGTAAAGAACTTTAATGACAATATTCTCAATCAGCCGTCATTTAAAGAAATGTATCTCGAAGCCGGCCCAGCAGATGCAGGAGCAAAAAACTAATGTGGCGATTTGCCCTCAACCGTCTGCTCCAGGCCATTCCTGTTTTACTAATCGTCATCAGCGCCACCTTTTTGCTGGTGCACTCTGCACCTGGCGGGCCCTTTTCAGCGGATAAAGCCGTGCCGCCAGAGGTAATTAAAGCGCTGGAAGCCCAATATAATCTCGACCAACCTTTGTGGCAGCAATATATTAGCTATCTGGGTGATGTAGTGCAGGGTGATTTCGGCCCCTCATTTAAATACTCCGGACGCACAGTCAACGAACTGATTGCAGCGGGCATACCTGCCACCGCGGAACTCGCGCTCTATGCCATGTTGGTGGCGCTAATAATTGGCGTCAGTGCTGGCGTCGCCGCCGCCATGCGCCCCAACAGCTTACAGGACTATGTGCCCATGTCAGCGGCTATGCTGGGTATCTGTATGCCCTCGTTCCTATTGGGGCCGCTATTGGTGTTGGTATTTGGTATTTACCTGGAATGGCTGCCGGTCTCCGGCTGGGGCGATATGCCTGGGGACAAGATTATGCCGGCGATCACACTGGGCACCGGTTACGCTGCCTATATAGCGCGACTCTCTCGAGGCGGCATGCTCGAGGTGCTATCTCAGGACTATATTCGCACAGCCAGAGCCAAGGGCCTGTCGGAACCTGTGATTATCTTTAAACACGCTATGCGCGGCGGTCTAATACCCGTAGTAGCCTTTTTAGGGCCAGCCTTTGCCGGCCTATTAGGCGGCTCCTTTGTGGTGGAAACGATTTTCCAGATTCCCGGACTCGGGCGTTTCTATGTGCAAGCTGCGTTTAATCGCGACTACACCATGATATTGGGCATGACCATCTTCTTCGCCATGCTGATTATTCTGTTTAACCTGCTCTCAGATATGCTCGCCATTTGGCTCGACCCAAAACTGCGTCAGCAAGCTCGGGAGAATAACTAATGGATCAGATTAGCCCTCAGCATCAGGAACAACAGGCGCAGCAAGAGCAAAGAGCCCAGCAAGAAAAAGGTACCTCCCTATGGAAAGATGCCTGGATCAAACTGCGTAAAAATTATCTCGCTTTATTTGGCCTCAGTGTATTGGCCCTTCTCTGCATTGTCTCAATACTGACACCCTGGATTGCGCCCTATGGTTATGAAGAACAGAACCTGATGCTCGGCGCCACGGCTCCGTCGCTGCAACACTGGCTGGGTACGGATATCTTTGGCCGGGATATGCTTACACGGATTATGTACGGTGGCCGCGTTTCCCTCACCGTTGGCTTTATTGCCACCGCAGTGGCCCTGATCATCGGCGTGCTCTGGGGCGCTATTGCGGGTTTTGTTGGCGGTCGTGTGGATGCAGTAATGATGCGCATAGTCGACATCATGTACGCCCTGCCCTTTATGATTTTTATCGTCCTGTTAATGGTCGTATTTGGGCGCAATATTCTGTTGCTGTTCTTGGCCATTGGTGCCGTCGAATGGCTGACTATGGCGCGCATTGTCCGCAGTCAGGTGATGTCATTGCGCAAACAGGAGTTTGTTGAGGCGGCCCATTCTTTGGGACTCTCGCAATGGACCATTATTCGCCGCCATATTATTCCCAACACCCTGGGCCCAGTGATTGTTTACACCACCCTAACCATTCCCAGCGTGATGTTGTTAGAAGCCTTTCTGAGCTTTCTTGGGCTCGGTATTCAACCACCACAGAGCTCTTGGGGTCTGTTGATTAACTACGGTGTCGAGACCATGGAAGAATATCCCTGGCTGCTGATATTTCCCGGCGTGACACTGTCCCTAACGCTGTTTGCACTTAACTTTCTCGGCGATGGCCTGCGCGATGCCCTCGACCCCAGGACCTCAAAGGATTAATGGATATGGCATTACTTGAGGTAGAGGGACTGAGCATTTATTTCCACAGCAGAAATGGTGTGGTGAAAGCCGTGGACAATGTCAGCTTTAGTGTTGATGCAGGCGAGACTCTGGCAATTGTCGGGGAGTCCGGATCCGGTAAATCGGTTACCTGTTACAGCCTGCTCGATCTGCTGCCAAAACCGCCAGCCAAAATCGAAGCAGGCACTGCGCTATTTGATGGTATTGATCTACTGAGTTGCGACGCTGCCCAAATGCGACGTTTTCGCAGCAATGATATTGCGATGATTTTCCAAGATCCTATGACCTCGCTAAATCCCTTTATCAGTATTGGTGAGCAGCTTATTGAACCGCTGATCTACAACGAGGATAAAAGTCGCCGTCAGAGTCGCTCAGATGCGCGTCTGCGGGCGATAGAGCTGCTCAACGAAGTGGGTATTACCGACTCTGAGCAGCGCTTTGATTGCTTTCCCCATGAGTTTTCAGGCGGCATGCGCCAGCGGGTAATGATTGCCATGGCACTGATCAATGAACCGCGCCTACTAATCTGTGACGAGCCGACCACGGCGCTAGACGTCACCATTCAGGCGCAAATCCTAGCATTGATTAAAACGCTGCAGCAGAAGCGCGATGTGGCAGTGATCTTTATCAGCCATGACCTAGGTGTGGTTGCTGGTATTGCCGATAAAGTGGTGGTGATGTGCGAGGGCACAGTGCGTGAAGCTAACGATGCCGAAGGTATTTTTTATCGCACCGAAGACGATTACACCAAGAAATTATTAGCCGCAATTCCAGAGGGTGCCAAGCTTCTGCCCAATCGCGCCCAAGCCAATCAATCAATGCTTCGGGTCGAAAACCTCAAGACCTATTTCCGTGATTACAGCAAGACACCGGCTGGTGATATCAAAGCTGTAGATGGTGTCTCTCTGGAGATTCAGCGGGGCGAGATTCTCGGTCTGGTGGGTGAGTCAGGGTCTGGAAAATCCACATTGGGGCGCTCGATTTTACAGTTGGCGCCGATTACAGCGGGGTCAATCTACTTCGATGGCACCGAGCTCAATACACTCAGCGCCGCAAAACTTGTGCCTTGGCGACGCAAGATGCAGATGATTTTTCAAGACCCCTATGCATCCCTAAACCCGCGTATGACTGTCTACCAAACACTGGCTGAGCCCCTGCTTTATCACGGCCTCGCCAATGCCCGGAATATTGACCAGCAAGTCCAGCAATTGATGGATGATGTAGGTCTGGCGCGGAGCAGTATGCGTAAGTATCCCCATGAGTTTTCCGGCGGTCAGCGTCAGCGCATTGCCATTGGCCGCGCCATCGCCACTAAACCGGAATTAATTATTGCCGATGAGCCAGTCTCGGCTCTCGATGTGACTATTCAAGCGCAGATTCTCGATCTGATCCTTAAACTCGTGGACAAGCATAATTTGACCATGATGTTTATCTCTCACGATCTCTCAGTGGTGCGTTATATCTCTGACCGCGTGACGGTGATGAATAAAGGTGTGATTATCGAGACAGGAGACACCGAGACACTGTGGAAAAACCCGCAACAGCAGTACACCAAAGATCTTCTGGCGGCGATCCCAATAGCCGACCCAAGATCTGAGCGCCTGCGTTCATCTAACCTTTAGGTAGGGCCTAAGTTGGGCCCTAGGATATACTTTACTATTTGCCTTAAATAATAATTTCAATAAAGAGCCACGATATGTCAGATAAGCCAGACCTTATTCAATCCCATTATGCCGACGGCATTCTCTCCATCAGCATCAATCGCCCGGACAAGAAGAATGCCCTAACGTCCGATATGTATGCTCAGTTGGCTGATCTATTCGATCATCGTGCCACTCAGGAAGACGTCAGTGTAGTGGTATTTTCCGGCGGTAAGGATTTTTCAGCGGGTAATGATCTGGAGGGTTTTCTCGCTCGGCCACCGAGCAGTGAGCCCGGTGCAACAGCGCCAGTATGGGAGTTTATGCGTGCCCTATCCACCTGCCCGGTGCCCGTTATAGCTGCAGTGGATGGTTTTGCCGTGGGTATAGGCACGACCCTCTTACTGCACTGTGAATTTGTCTATTCAACACCCAAGACCGTATTTATGCTGCCATTTATTAACTTGGCAGCGGTACCGGAGTTCGGTTCTTCGATGTTAATGCCGTTGCGCTGTGGTTACGTTAAAGCTGCTGAAATGTTGCTCTTGGGCGATCGCTTTGATTCGGCGACTGCACTGCAATACAACCTGATTAATCAAATTTGTAGCAGTGATAATCTGCTGCCCTGCGCCATGGCGACGGCAGCCAAACTGGCGGGTAAATCTCGGCAAGCTCTAGTGCAGAGCAAAGCGCTGATGCGCAGAGATATGGAACCTTTGGCTGAGCGTATTAGTATTGAATCTGAGGAATTTTCTAAGCGTGTTGCGTCGCCGGAAGCCAAGGCGGCTATATCGGCGCTTTTGAAGCGTTAAACGAAACGGTCATTCTGAGCGCAGCCGCGGGATCTTGTGACGACCGAACTAGATCCCTCGTCGCTTCGCGCTGCCGGGATGACAGCTTAGGGGCGCCGCCGGGATAGATAACCCCACGTCTTAAGGAGCACAACTTGTAATCTCGAACCACACCGCTGACCTATCGAACCACACCGCTGTCATCTCGAACGCAGTGAGACATCTCAAAAGCTAAATCGCGCAGCTAATCCCAGTCCCACGCAACCCACAGTAACCACCGGGATTCTTCGCCAAATACTGCTGATGGTACTCCTCAGCATAATAAAACGTCGGCGCCATGCGAATCTCAGTAGTAATCTCACCGAAACCCAAAGCCGTCAATTGACCCTGAACAGTCTCCGCTGAAGCCATTGTCTGGGCGAGCTGAGCCTCCGTATCACAGTAAATCACCGAGCGATATTGACTGCCCTGGTCATTGCCCTGACGCATACCCTGAGTGGGATCATGGGATTCCCAAAACACCGTCAACAGCTGTTCAAAACTTAACTGTGCCGGATCAAAAACCACCAATACCACCTCTGAATGACCGGTTAAACCAGAACAGGCTTCTTCATAAGTAGGGTTGGGGGTCGCCCCACCAGCGTAGCCTACAGCTGTGGTGACCACACCAGCCTGCTGCCAAAAGCGGCGCTCGGCGCCCCAAAAGCAACCCATGCCAAACACCAGGGTACTGAGTCCATCGGCAAATGGCGGCTGCAGTGGCTGGCCATTAATAAAGTTGCGATTGCTAATCTGCATGGCCGTTTCGCGACCAGGCAATGCCTGATCCGCAGTGGGAAGGTTTAATCTGAACATAGCGCTAACCCTAATAATTTATCGACTACTCACAGGTTGTACGCAATAGGTCTAGATAAGATCTAAACCCAATTGCAAATCGTTTTTAATATCGACAATATCTTCCAAACCCACGGCTATACGAATCAAATTCTGGCCAATTCCCGCCTCCTGGCGCTCCTCATCAGAGAGCCTGCCATGTGTGGTAGTTGCCGGGTGCACAATAGTTGTTTTGGTGTCACCCAAGTTGGCTGTAAGAGACAGCATGCGCGTATTATCAATCACCGTCCAAGCCTGTTCACGGCCACCGGAAACGGCAAAAGAGACTACACCGCCAAAATCAGATTGCTGCTTCACGGCCAAGCCGTGACCCGGATGATCTTCCAGACCCGCATAAAATACCTTGCTGACCTTTGGATGATTATTCAACCAACTGGCCAGTTCTGCAGCATTCGCTGAATGCGCTTGCATACGTATCCGCAGGGTTTCTAAACCTTTGAGAAACACCCATGCATTAAAGGGGCTCATGGTGGGGCCAGCGGCGCGTAAAAAACCGACGATTTTTTCTATCAACTCACTGTTGCCAACCACGGCACCACCAAGACAGCGGCCCTGCCCATCGAGGTATTTAGTCGCTGAGTGCACCACTAAGTCCGCACCCCACTGGAGCGGCCTTTGCAGTGCTGGAGTGCAAAAACAGTTATCCACAACAAAGAGCGCGCCCGCCTTTTTCGACATAGCGGCCAGGGCCTCAAGATCGGCTACCTCCGACATGGGATTAGACGGCGTCTCGCAAAATAGCATTTTGGTATTGGGCTGAATTGCCTGCTGCCAGGCATCGAGATCGGTCAGTGAAACATAGCTGACCTGGACACCAAACTTAACAATATAGTTATTCAGCATGACCCGGGTGCTTCCAAAGACATCTTTGGAACAGAGAATATGATCGCCAGACTGCAGCAGTGACATCACTACACTGAGGGTCGCAGCCATACCCGACGATGTGGCCACAGCCTGCTCGCCACCTTCCATCACGGCGAGACGTTCTTCAAAAGCACGCACGGTGGGATTGGTGTATCGAGAATAAACGTTGCCGTTCAGCTCATTGCTAAAGTGCTTGGCGGCCAACTCGGCGCTATCAAACACATAGCTGGAGGTGAGGAACATTGCCTCTGAATGCTCTGCCTCATGGCTGCGTTGATAACCGCTGCGAATCGCTAGGGTTGCTTGCTGATAGGCCTCGACCGATACAATGGTTGGCTGGTTGTTATCTTTGCTGCCTGAGTCCGACATAGTTAATTAAAGCTCCTAAATAACAGCGCGGCTTAGTTAATAATTGCCGCACTGTTGTTATTGTGAATACCAATAACCTGATTCTTTTGTCCACCGCCCGGTGCGCCACCTTCGCTCTTGGCATTGTCGTTACGCTGCTGATCTATATGCGCAAGGTAGGCGTCATCAACGTCTCCTGTGACATAGTCGCCGTTAAACACTGAACACTCAAAGCGGTTTATCGCCGAATTACCCTCTGCAGCCGATGCCACCAGATCGTCGAGATCCTGGTAGATCATCCAGTCAGCACCAATAATCTCGCCCACTTCCTCGTCACTGCGGCCGTGTGCAATCAGCTCTGAGGCTGACGGCATATCGATGCCATAGACGTTGGGATAGCGCACCCCAGGTGCAGCGGAGGCCATATAAACTTTATTGGCTCCAGCATCTCGGGCCATCTGAATAATTTCTTTAGAGGTAGTGCCACGGACAATCGAGTCATCCACTAGCATTACATTCTTACCGGCAAACTCAAGCTTTACGGCATTGAGCTTTTGACGCACGGATTTTTTGCGCTGCGTCTGGCCCGGCATAATAAAGGTGCGGCCGATATAGCGATTTTTCATAAATCCTTCACGGAGTTTTACACCCAGAGTTTCGGCCATGGCCTGAGCGGAAACACGACTGGTATCAGGAATCGGGATTACCACATCAATATCGTTTTCGGGCATTAATCGCAGGACTTTTTCAGCCAGCTTCTCACCCATACGCAGACGGCATTTGTAAACTGAAATATCGTCCATCATCGAATCTGGACGAGCGAAGTAAACATGCTCAAAAATACAGGGTACTAATTCGGGATTAGTAGCACATTGCTGAAAGTGGATCTCGCCCTTATTGTCGACAAACAGCGCTTCACCGGGCTGCAGATCTTTGATCTGGCCAAAGCCCATGCTATCTAGCACCACGCTCTCTGAGGCCACCGCGTACTCAATGCCCGCTTCAGTTTCGCGAGAGCCATAGCAGAGTGGTCGAATGCCATAGATATCGCGAAACGCGAACATCCCGTGGTTGGCAACTAACCCGACTACGCCATAGGCTCCGCGACAGCGCAGATGAACATTTCTCACTGCATCAAATATATCCTCACTGGAGGGCACCAGTTTGCGCCGCAACTGTAATTCGTGAGCAAACACATTGAGCAAAACCTCCGAGTCAGAGTCGGTATTTAGATGCCGTAGATCGGAACGAAAAATATGCTTGCGCAACTCATCAGCATTGGTCAGATTGCCATTGTGGGCAATACAGATGCCGTATGGGGAGTTAACGTAAAATGGCTGCGCCAGTGCTGGGCCAGAACTGCCAGCGGTGGGATATCGAACATGGCCTATACCCACATTGCCCACCAGTCGCGCCATATGTTCTGAGCGGAATACATCCCGCGCCAGACCCACGCCTTTGCAAACATGGATCTCACCATCGTGGTCGGTAACAATACCTGCGGCATCCTGACCGCGATGCTGTAAAACAGTCAATGCATCATAGAGACGCACATTAACGTCTGAGTTTCCGGAAATTCCAACAACACCGCACATCGATTACACCCACCCCAGTAGAAGATTTTTAATCGCCGCCGCTGCTTCTCTGCCCCAGGCCTCAAAGCTCTGGAAAACTGGAATCAACGCCGACGCTTGCCACCAGGGGTCCTGATCAACCGGCAGTGCGCTGGGCAGTATGACCACCAGCGCAAGCACAATTAACAACCCCCGAAACACACCAAAAACCAGTCCGAGCATCCTGTCGGTTCCGCTCAATCCCGTCGAGCTGACTAATTTACCCAATAAAAAGTTGACCATACTGCCTAGCAGTAAGGTCCCTACAAACAAACCGCCAAAGGCAACTAACTGCCTGATCGATGGCTGATCAATCATATTGACTAACAGCTCTGCCGCCGGCTGTTTAAAATTTACCGCCACCGCAAAGGCTACCATCCAGATAACCAGTGACATGGCCTCTTTGACAAAACCGCGCACCAGACTGATTAGAGCTGAAAGAGCAATTAGCCCAATTATTATCCAATCTACAGTGGCCACTTCCATGGGCTAACCTCGCATCAAGGAACGTACTGCAGCACAATCGCATCAGTGGCGAAGTTGCTATCAATTTTTGTTTTCTCGGCTATCGCTCTGCGTTTGTCCGCTTTGGGGCCTACATAGACGCGATAGAAGGTCGTGCTTTCAATAATGGCTGTTTTTACAAAGGCTTTGAATCCGCTCTTGCGCAGACGCTGCATTAGCCCTTCCGCTTTGTCTCGCGCTTCAAAACTGCCAGCTTGTAACACCCAGGCGCGAGGCAGATCATTCTCATTGAGACCGTAAAAGCCTTCACTGATGTCAACACTGGGCTTTGACTCGGCAATGTTAAATAGACTGTCTATAGCGCCTAATTTTGCGTCGCCCGCTGGACTTTTTGCCCTGGCAACTTCAATGGGTTTAATTTCTGGTGCTGCAGGCAAGCGACTCTCTCGATCAATTTTTAATGGATCGGCAAAATCAAATACGATTGGCAATATGATCAAACCCAACGCACCAAGAACCAGAGCACCGATTATTCGCTGCTGTAACCCATTACTCATTGAATACACCCATCAGACACATGCTGCATATTAAGTACGGCTGAGACCGTATGAAAAGACCCGAACACCACGATCACATCGTCTTTACTGGCCTCTTTGGCGACCTCGGCAAGGGCACCGGTAAAGGCCTCTTCAACCGACTCGAATAAATGACTTGAACGGCCCGCATTGTATAACACTTCAAACATAGTTTGAGCTTTAGTCGCCCTCTCGCTGTCGCTTATTTCGCCCACATACCATTCGGCGAAAATATCACTCAACGGCTCAACGATACCCGGCCAGTCCTTGTCGTTCAGCACAGAAGCTACCGCCAGGTAGCGTCCGCTAATCGGAGGTAACGCTGCAGCCAGAGCCTTGGCTGCAGCAGGATTATGCGCCACATCCAGAATCACCGGACAATCATTGACCATCAACCGTTGTTGACGGCCAGTCAATGCCAGGCCGTCTAGCGCGGCGACCACTTTATCTGCACTCAGACTTAGACCCGCACAGCTCAGCGCCTGAAGGGCCGCAGCTTTATTGCTTGGCATTAAACCTGATACGGGTAACCCACCAAAGTGCTGAGAGCCAGCGCCAGAATCTGCGAGGCTAAGACTAAAGCGTTCAGGCTGGTCTGGGTCTGGGTCTGGGTCTGGGTCTAAAATAAAATCTCGGCCTATAACAAAAGGCTGTGCGCCAGTGGCGGCAATCGCACGATCAAAACCTTCAGGGCCATCGGCCTCGGCAATTACCAGGGGCCTTGAGGGACGAGCTATGCCGAGCTTTTCCACGGCAATCAACTCTCTGGTGTCACCCAGCCAAGCCTGATGATCCAGCGCTATGCTGGTAACCACGGCCACATCCGCGTCAATAATATTAATCGCATCCAAGCGCCCGCCCAGTCCAACTTCCAGTAGCACCAGATCGAGACCGGCATCCAAAAATACCACCAGGGCGGCAAGGGTGCCAAATTCAAAATAGGTTAAAGAGATCTCACCGCGAGCCGCTTCGATCTCATCAAAGGCATCAACAATCACCCTGTCTTGGGCCGGCAGCCCCTGAATCGCGATACGTTCGTTGTAGTGAAGAAAATGCGGCGAGGTAAATAGACCAACCCGATAACCATGAGCCAGAGCCACCGCCTGCATACTGGCCAGACAAGAGCCCTTGCCATTGGTGCCGGCAACGGTAATTGCGGTGGGAAGGGAAATTGCATCACCTCGCTGACGACGCTGTTGCACTATAGCCGACCAGACTGCGGCAACGCGGTCTAGCCCTAGATCAATTTCGGACGGGTGCCGCGCTTCTAGCAGAGTTAACCACTCCGCTAGGCTGCGCTCAGGCATCGACTGGTTCTGGCAAATGCATAAATTTGGAGAGTATGCTCGAAAGGCGATCGCGCATCTGATTTCGGGCGACAATCATATCGATCTGCCCCTTTTCCAAGAGGAACTCACTGCGCTGAAAGCCCTTGGGCAATTTTTGTCGAATAGTTTGTTCAATAATGTTGGGGCCGGCAAACCCCGCCCGTGCGCCCGGCTCAGCAATATTAATATCACCTAACATCGCAAGACTGGCTGAAACACCGCCGTACACCGGATCGGTCATCACGGAAATATAGGGAACACCGGCGATTCGCATACGCTCGAGAATGGCACTGGTTTTGGCCATCTGCATCAGAGAGATCAGCGCTTCCTGCATTCGCGCACCACCTGTGGCTGAGAAACAGATCAACGGCTTGTTTTCCGCCAGGGCAAGTTTGGCCGCGCGAGTAAACTTCTCTCCCACTGCGTAGCCCATAGAGCCGCCATGGAAGGCGAATTCAAAGGCCACTGCCACTACAGGTATACCTTTTACCGTGCCACTCATGGCAACTAGAGCATCTTTCTCGCCGGTTTTTTTCTGCGCATCAGTAAGGCGATCTTTGTATTTTTTAACATCACGAAACTTGAGGCGGTCTACAGGCTCAACCTCTGCAGCGACCTCGGTGCGACCATCGGTGTCTAGAAAAATATCCAAGCGTCGGCGAGCACCAATACGCATATGGTGTTCACATTTGGGACAGATATCGAGGTTGCGCTCTAACTCTGGACGGTAGAGCGGAGAGGCACATTTGGGGCACTTTTTCCAAAGTCCCTCTGGAACTGAATTTGAGCGCTCACTTGCAGTGCCCGTGGGTCCTTTAGGTCGAATTCGATTCAGCCAGTTCATCTATGTCCCTTTCACTAAAATCAATAAGTACTATTATTACTAGGCCTGAAACCACCGTCGAGCAAGTAATCCACTTCCCGTATAGCTGCAGCCTTTCCTAAGGCCGGAAGTTTAACACGACAGATTGGCCTAGCTAAACAGCGCAATCGGTTATTTTTACTTAACCGGCAGCTTTTGCCCGTTGAATAAAGTCACGCACCTTTTGCGGATCTTTTATCCCTGGCGCTGACTCAACCCCACCGCTGACATCAACCATATCGGGCGCCACAACTGCCACCGACTCGGCGACATTATCTGGGGTTAAACCACCTGCGAGAATCAGATTAAAGCTCCGCTCACGAGGCAGCCGAGCCCAGTCAAAGCTTTCACCTGTGCCGCCGTATTGACCTGGGTGCCAAGCATCAAATAGCAGACTATGAGCCGGCTTGTGAGCCTTTGCTTCTGCAGCAATATTTAGATCATCGCGCATACGCAGCGCGCGGATATAGGGGAAATCAAATTGCTGGCAAAAGTCAGCGCTCTCGTCACCGTGAAACTGCAGCAGATCCGGCTTTACCTCGGCGATTACCTGTTTAACAAACTCTTTGTCGGCGTTAACCAACAGCACAACACAGAGAACATCCGAGGCGATCGCCGCTCGAATGGCGATGGCCTGACGTAAGTCTACGTAGCGCGAACTCTTGCGGTAGATCACCAAACCCAGGGCATCGGCACCAGCCTGCTGCACCGTAAGCGCCTGCTCGGGTGTTGTGATACCACAAATTTTTACCTGAACCGACATACCTTCTCCTGCAAACTTTTACCAATAAATCACATTAATTAAGACCTGTAAATTATTGATTTTTATAAGTTAAATTTAGATATTCAGAAACAACGGACCCTTTGGCATAAATGGAATGAGCAGATCATTGGGGTAGCCAACCTGAACTAAATAAAGGCCTTTTGGCGACGCTGTCGCAGCACTTTTGGTGCGATCACGGCCTTTAATCAATTGACCTATCCAGCCTGGATCGCGACGGCCAAACCCGACTTCCATCAATGACCCGATAATATTACGCACCATATGCAGCACAAAGGCATTAGCGGTAACCTCAAAAACGATCAACTCCCCCGCCTGAATAATCTTAGCGCTAGTGATATTACGATTTGGCGACAGTGACTGACACCCTGCCCCACGGAATGCGGAAAAGTCCTGTTCACCGAGCAAATACTGACAGGCCTCCTGCATAGCTGCAGTATTTAGGGGCTTGCGCACCCAGGTAACGCCTTGGGAGAGTATTGCCGGCCGTGCGGGAGCAGCATGGATAACGTAGCGGTAAGTGCGCGACGTGGCGCTAAAGCGTGCATGAAAGTTCTCATTGACTTCATCCGCCCAAAGCAAGGCAATACTGTCTGGCAACTGACTATTGGACCCTTTAACCCAATTGCGTCCAGTCCGCAGTGCTTGAGTATCGAAGTGAATCACCTGATAGCTGGCATGCACTGCGGTATCCGTGCGCCCTGCGCAGCTAACAATAATCTCGGCGTTGGCCACCAAACTCAGGGCCCGTTCCAGCTCTTGCTGTACTGAGGGACTGTGCTTTTGTTTTTGGAAACCACAAAAAGCACTGCCGTCGTAGGAAACGACGGCAGCATAGCGTTTTACGCCTGGGGGAAGACTCTTCCCCTGAGGAATTTTACTGTTGAGGCTGTATACCCAATCTAGTTCTGTCATGGGCGAAATTATACACACTGAGGAGTTTATAAACCCACTTAAGGTTTAACTGACGACCTTTTATTTTAGGCTATCAAGCAGGGATTGCGCCTTGGCTTTGCCCTCTTCATCGGCTTCACCGAGAAGCTCTTCGAGAATTTCTCTAGCACCCTCTGGATCACCCATTTCTATATAAGTATTGGCTAGATCCAGCTTAATATCTGCTGAGTCAAGACTATTGATATCATCTAATGCACTAAACGCCTCGCCTGCACCCTCACTTGCAGCTGCAGAGTCTGCAGTAAAGTCAGTGAGCATGTCATCTAGATCTTCGCCACCGGGCAACTGCAGCCCTGCTGACTGATCTGGGTCGCCCATAGATTTTTTGGACTCCTGAGGCAAATCATCCAACTCAATATCAAAGTCCTGGATATCCAGTGAGTCTAAATCCAGGTCATCTAGCTCAAGAGCGCCCAAATCAAGATCGGAGAAGCCGAGATCTTCAAGCTCGGGATGCTGAGCCTCAAAGCTGCCCTCTGATGCCGGGTCATTTGTTGTGGGCTCAGGGCTATCTGCTATTGGCTCAAGGCTGTCTGTTGCAGGATCAGCGCTGTTTTCTACCTCAAGGCTGTCGACCCTATCAAGCTGAGATTCATCTATGTCACCCAGCTCTAGGCCCTCTATATCTGATCCCTCGAGGCTGCTGAGCTCAGAGCCACTCTCTAAAACGTCGGCGCCCTCTTCCAGCTCCGTTACAGCACCGCCCTGTGGGCCAGCAATAATCGCTGCCATTTCAATCGCGGCACTATCCTCGGTCAATAGGATTTCTTCATAGAGCGCGCTCAGCTCATCCTTGCGACCTTCGCGGAAAAGAATCTCCATCAACTTTAAGCGCGATGCACCATCCGCCGGATCCTGGGCTCGGGCGTCTTCAAGCACTTGTATAGCCTGAGGCGTATTCCCCAGAGATAGATAGACCTCGGCCTCAGCTACAGCCTCAACCATCATGTCAAAAACCTCTCCCCCCACCGTCTCTTCGATGCTGTCAAAGATCTCAGTATCGCTCTCGTCGAACAGGTCATCATCTGGATCTAACTCCAGATCGTCGAGCTCGTGAAGGGTTGCAGCAGCTGCCGCTTTGTTCGGCGCACCGCTATCGTAGTTTTCATAACGGGACTCGGGCAGGCTATCCAACGCCTCACCATTTTGCAGCGAGGACTGAGATCGGCGCAGAATCAAAACCAGCAAAAGTAAAATAAGCGCCAGTAGCGCAGCCCAAAAATAGACCGGCACTGCCATCAATGTAGCGCTGAGGTTGCTCTCAACTTTAACCGGCACTATCGCGGCACGGTCCAGATCAGCCTGCTTCTGTGCCTGCTCCACCAGCGCGGCCATAGTGGCGACCTGCGCTTCCAAAAGCGCGAGACGCTGACGAAGCTCACTGTTCTCCAACTGAAATTTATTGACCTCATCATTGGCAACGGCGAGCTCAGAGGAAAGCTGCTGAACAGCCCCCTCAGGTAGAGTATTTGCTGAAACAGCAGATCCTGATGCAGATTCACCGTCGAAACTAGAGATTGAGTCTTCAGAAACCTCTGAACCCGAAACCAGTTTCAACTGCGCATCGGCTTCTTCGTTTGGGGATGGCTCTAAGTCCGAGTCGGGATAGGAGTCATCATAAATAACCTCGATATTATCAAAAGCCGAGGCCGCTCCATCTTGCCGAGCTGGCGCCACAAGACCGATTTGTGAGGCCACCATATCGCCAGCTTCCTCCCGAATTTCGTCGAGGGATGGCAACCGCAACACAGACCCTTTCATTAACCGATTGGCATCGCCATCGGAAAACGCGCGCGCATTCTGCTGATAGAGGGAATCCATAGTCTGCAGTACCGTGGCACCACTGGGACGCAGGCGCTCAGCAACATTCCACAATGTGTCGCCCTGAATAACCTGATGCTGATCGCCAGATAGCGCAGCGCGATCGACCGCTGCCGTCGACTTAGTTCGCGGATTAGAGGTCGCTGACGCATTAAAGGTCGCTGGCGAATTAAAAGCCACTGGCGGCGTTACTGCTTCAGCTATTGCCTGATCTTCACGATAAATAGGGAGGTCTAGCAGCAGAGTGTAAGATCGCATTACACGACCTTCAGGCCACTGTAATTGCACGAGGAAATCTAAATAGGGTTCAACAACCGGCTGATCTGAAACAATTTTGATAGTGCGCTGGTTGCCGCTATCTCGACTAATCGAAAATTGCAGACGACTAAGAAAGAAGTCGCGACTCACCCCCGCCCGCTCAAACGCCTCAGCAGATGCCAGAGAGACTAAAAACTGGTTATCTTGCAGGTCGCCGGCGTTAATAATTTCAATATTGGCTGCGAGGGGCTCATTTAACGAGGAGTTTACGGTGATTTCACCCAAACCCACTGCGTAGGCAGAGGGCATTGTGACGAGCGCAGAAAGTGTGAATACACTGGCTGCAAAGACCCACTTGAACTGAGCAATCAGATAACCAACAAACTGTGTTTTAGTTTTTTGCATTAGACCTTGCATTAAAAGCACCGACCACTTCCGAGTTGTCATAAAAATGTCCTATTAAAGGCCTCTTGCAGAGACCCCTGCATTAAGAGCTTTACAGTAATTGTTTCTCAGCTAACCTGCAATATCTCAAGGCGCTTACCATCCTCAAGTCTTAGCACATTATTGGTCTTTTTATCTCGCAGTTTAGCCTTTTCTCAGTCCTCAATAAGAATTCTCAGCATCCGACGCAAGGGCTCAGCCGCGCCCCATAGAAGCTGATCGCCCACAGTAAAGGCTGAAAGATATTGCTCACCCATATTCATTTTGCGCAAGCGCCCTACTGGAACATCCAAGCCACCGGTTACTGCAGCAGGCGTCAAATACTTAACCGAAGACTCCTTATCGTTAGCAATCACCTTAGCCCACTGATTACCTTCAGCTAACATGGACTCGATTTCATCCATAGGCACATCTTGAGTGAGCTTAATGGTTAGAGCCTGGCTGTGGCAGCGCATGGAACCAATGCGCACACAGAGGCCATCCAAGGGAATAGGATTGCCCTCGCGATTCAAAATCTTATTGGTCTCTGCCTGATTCTTCCACTCTTCACGGCTCTGGCCATTCTCAAGCTGGGAATCAATATAGGGCAGCAGGCTGCCGGCCAATGGGTAGCTCCAGTTATCGACTGGGAAACTATCCGAGCGCAGCGTATCGGTCACCTGACGATCAATCTCTAAAATAGCCGAACCAGGATTAGCCAGCGCATCGGACACAGAACTCTTAATCACCCCCATCTGATTGATCAGTTCACGCATATTCTGTGCACCGGCACCAGAGGCCGCCTGATAGGTCATAGAGCTAGCCCATTCCACCAGATTGGCATTAAACAGACCGCCGAGACTCATCAGCATCAGACTGACAGTGCAGTTGCCGCCAATAAAGTCTTTAACACCATTGGCCAAACCATCTTTAACCACAGACATATTGACCGGATCGAGCACAATAATCGAACTATCGTCCATACGCAGAGCAGAAGCTGCATCAATCCAATAGCCATCCCAGCCTGCTCTACGCAGTTGTGGATAGACTTCTTTGGTGTAGTCGCCACCCTGACAGGTCACAATAATATCCATCTGCTGCAGAGCATCGATATCAAAGGCACTTTGCAGCAAAGGTATTTCAACACCTACATCGGGACCCGCTTGGCCGGCCTGAGAGGTGGTGAAGAAAATTGGCTCTATATGGGCGAAGTCATTCTCTTCACGCATTCTATCCATCAGCACAGATCCAACCATGCCACGCCAACCGATAAATCCTGTCTTTTTCATTGTTCTAGATCCTGTTATAAATCTTGGTTAAATTCTTTTGTTGTTCAGTGTTACCGCTTACCTATGAGAATCCTCGTCTCGTCGCTTCGCTCTGTCGGGATAACAAATTAGGTGACTCTGCCACACTACTGTCATCTCGAACCCATGTGAGATATCTACCATCAAACCACTCATACTTTTAGCGAAGCCATGAGCGATTCACAGGGGTGTGAGAGTGTCCCGGGAGGCAGGACACCTGGAGCGACCCCGATCGCAAAGGGTTTTTCAACGCCCCGCATCCAAGAACCAACAGCGAGATCTCTCGCCGCTACGCTCTGTCGAGATGACAGGGTAGTTGCCCTACCAGAGCCCCAAGTTATGGAGCAGCTTAAAGCGCTGCCACCACCGCATCACCCATCTCAACAGTACCAACCCGCTTCATACCATCGGTATAAATATCCCCAGTGCGCAACCCCTGATCCAGCACATCACTCACTGCCTTCTCAATTGCATCCGCCGCCGCAAACGCATCTAACGAATAACGCAACATCATCGCCACCGACAAAATAGTCGCCAATGGATTCGCCACACCCTGCCCGGCAATATCCGGCGCCGAACCATGGCAAGGCTCATACATACCGCCGCCATCCTTATCCAACGACGCCGAGGGCAACATACCAATAGACCCGGTCAACATAGCCGCCGTATCCGACAAAATATCGCCAAACATATTACCGGTCACCACCACATCAAACTGCTTAGGTTCCTTCACCAACTGCATGGCCGCGTTGTCTACATACATATGGCTCAGCTCCACCTCAGGGTAGTCAGCTGCCATAGACGTAATAATCTCGCGCCATAAAATAGTCGCTTCCAACACATTGGACTTATCCACCGAACACAGACGCTTCCCACGAACCATTGCCGCCTCAAACGCCATACGGCCAATACGACGAATCTCAGACTCATTGTATTTGTAGGTGTTATAACCCTCGCGCTCACCATTATCCAAGGTACGAATACCCCGTGGCTCACCAAAGTAGATGCCACCCACCAATTCGCGCACAATCAAAATATCCAAACCGGAGACAAACTCAGGCTTTAGCGAAGAGGCATGGGCTAACTGGGGATACATAATCGCCGGACGCAAATTGCCAAACAGCTCCAACTCAGAGCGAATTGTTAACAAACCCTTTTCAGGGCGCAGATGGCGCTCAACATCATCCCACTGGGGACCACCCACAGCACCCAACAGAATCGCATCCGAGGCGCGGGCCTTATCCAAAGTCTCCTGTGGGCAAGGCTCACCCACAGCGTCTAAAGCCGCGCCACCCAAATGGGCGTAATCCAACTCAATACCCAAGCCAAACTTCTGGTTAACTGTCTCCAGCACCTTTACCGCTTCAGTAATAATTTCAGGGCCTATATTGTCCCCGGGTAATACCAACACTTTACTCATTATTTAATCGCTCCAAAGACCCAGGGGTGCTGCGCCGCACGCTTAACTTCATATTCTTTAATCGCATCTGACTCTTGCAATGTCAGGCCAATCTCATCCAAACCGTTCAACAGACATTCTTTGCGAAACTCATCCAACTCAAAGGCAAACACATGACCTGAATCCGTGGTCACAGTCTGCGAGGGCAAATCGATCGACAGTTGATAACCCTCTTCGGCGTCCATCTCCTTAAACAGAATATCCACCTGCTCCTCGGTTAAAATCACCGGCAACAAACCGTTCTTAAAACAGTTGTTGTAGAAGATATCCGCGTAACTGGGTGCAATCACCGCATTGAAACCGTAATCCTCCAACGCCCAAGGCGCGTGCTCACGACTGGAGCCACAGCCAAAGTTCTTCCGCGCCAAGAGGACCGATGCACCCTTGTAACGAGGGAAGTTCAACGGGAACTCCGCTTTGAGCGGACGGTTGCTGCAATCAACACCGGGTTGCCCCTCATCCTGATAACGCAACTCATCAAACAGGTTCGGCCCAAAGCCACTGCGCTTGATCGACTTCAAAAACTGCTTGGGAATAATCATATCCGTGTCTACATTGGCGCGATCCATAGGACCCACCAAACCACGATGTGCAGTAAATGCTTTCATTATTGATCACCTCCTACAAATGAACGGACATCGACAATATGGCCCGCCACCGCAGCCGCAGCCGCCATGGCAGGACTCATCAAATGGGTGCGACCGCCATTGCCCTGACGGCCTTCAAAGTTGCGGTTAGAGGTAGAGGCACAGTGCTCACCGGCACCCAACTTATCCGCGTTCATGGCCAAGCACATAGAACAGCCAGGTTCACGCCAGTCCATACCAGCATCAACAAATATCTTATCTAAACCCTCAGCTTCCGCCTGCGCCTTAACCATCTGTGAACCCGGCACAATTAATACTTGCTTCACTGAACTGGACACTTGACGACCCTTGGCCACAGCCGCCGCAGCACGCATATCTTCAATACGCGAATTGGTGCAAGAGCCAATAAACACTCGGTCGACCTTAATAGAGTCAATAGCCTGTCCACCTTCAAGGCCCATATACTCCAAGGCGCGCTCAAGACCTTTGCGCTGCTCATCAGTAGACTGCTCATCCAAGCTGGGCACAGAAGCCGTTACCGGTGCAACCATCTCAGGCGATGTGCCCCAGGTGACCTGCGGCGCAATATCATCGGCATGCAACGTGACTTCAGTATCAAACTGCGCATCCGCATCCGAGGTTAAGGTGTTCCAATAGGCCACAGCCTGATCAAACATCTCACCCTTGGGCACAAACTGACGCCCTTCGCAGTAATCAATAGTCTTCTGATCAACCGCCACCATACCCACACGGGCACCAGCTTCAATGGCCATATTGCACACGGTCATACGCCCTTCAATGGACATATCCCGGAACACCGAACCAGCAAACTCGATAGCGTGCTCATTACCACCCGCCGTACCAATCTTGCCAATAATTGCCAACACCACATCTTTGGGTGTCACGCCAGCGCCAACCGTACCATTCACAGTGACACGCATATTCTTCATTTTTTTGGCCACCAAACACTGGGTTGCCAACACGTGCTCAACCTCAGAAGTACCAATACCATGGGCCAAACAAGCCAGTGCACCATGGGTAGCAGTATGAGAATCACCACAGACCACGGTCATGCCCGGCATAGTGGCGCCCAGCTCAGGGCCCATCACATGAACAATGCCCTGCCCCATCTGATTGATCTTAAATTCCTTAATACCGTAAAGCTCACAGTTATCATCCAAGGTCTGCACCTGAATGCGTGAGACTTCGTCGGTCATGCCAGCCACACCAGCGTCACGCTCAGCCTTATCTGTCGAGATATTGTGATCCGGGGTGGCAATATTGGTATCTAGACGCCATGGCGTGCGATTAGCCATACGCAGACCTTCAAAGGCCTGAGGTGAAGTCACCTCATGAATCACATGGCGATCAATATAGATTAACGATGAACCATCGCTGTTTTGCTTAACAAGGTGGCTATCCCACAGCTTGTCGTAAAGTGTTCTTCCAGTCATCACAGTCTCCCAGACGTGCTTTTTCCAATTTGCAGTCATTGTAGACCTGCCTTATGATGAAATAAATTCATATTAAGCATAACTTACATTCCAATTAAGAATGATCGGAGTCCCAAGGGATGGATAATCAAAATCTAAAAGCCTTTATTACTGTTGCCAACTGCGGCTCTTTTTCAGAGTCTGCGGAACAGCTGTATCTGACCCAGTCCGCGATCAGCAAACGTATCGCCCAACTGGAGCAGCAGATAGGTAAAAAACTCTTTGACCGGATCGCCCGTCAGGTGCCCCTCACTGAGGCGGGTAAAGAGTTGCTGCCCAGGGCCAGACGCATACTGCAAGAATATGAAAATGCCCTGCAGGCTATTAATGACCTCTCCGGCGAAGCCAGCGGCACATTGCGATTGGCCATTAGCCACCATCTTGGACTGCATCGCCTACCGCCGATTCTCAAACAGTTCGCCCAGCAATATCCCAGTGTCACCTTGGATATTGAGTTTATGGATTCAGAAAAAGCTTATGAACAGGTGCTGCATGGCCAATCGGAAGTGGCCGTGATCACACTGGCTCTTGAGAGCCACCACAATATTCACAGCAAGAAGATATGGAATGACCCACTGCGCTTTATCTGCGCCCAGGATCACCCACTGGCGGAGCTTCAAAAGCCCCAGCTTGAAGATCTGGCTGAGTATCCGATTATCCTGCCCGGACTTAATACCTATACCGGACGGATTATTCAGAATTTGTTTCAGAGTCAAGGCATACCACTAAAAGCGCCGATGTCGACGAACTATCTAGAGACCATCAGTACCATGGTTGAGATTGGTTTGGGCTGGAGTGCGTTACCGGAGACGTTGGCTAAAGAGCTGCATGTAATGCCCTTTGAACAGATGAGCATTGAGCGAGAACTTGGATACATCCATCATATGAAGCGCAGCCTCTCGAATGCGGCACTGGCGTTTTTGGGGTTAATGGATGGCTGTTAGCAACCAGAACCGTCTTTGTAGCGCAGGCTGGGGCTGAATTATGTGACGAAGACCGAAACCTGCACTAGGATCACTCGGCATGGCTAAACGAAGCTAGCATAAACCTAGAAAAGGTGTAAACGGTACCAAAAATCATCTTGCAATACCTAAATATGGTCTATATTTGGATCAAATAAATAATATTTAAGATGTACGCTGATTAGCATTACTTTAGTCCCGGAATTACAAAGAAAAATAAATCGTCACCTACTTAAAACCAACACTCCAACTAGTTCTAGCGACATGAAAATAGAAAATGAAAAAGGAATTGATGATCTACAAGAGTACTTGACAGAATTACGAAATATGCAAGAACGCTTTTACGTAAGCCATAATAATATGTTTATGCATGAATCAGATCGGGATAGATTTCATCAAATTTCAATAGAAATCACCGACCTCCTAGATAATCTTCTAGGCTCAAATCAGTACAGTTCAACTATATTTTCAGCTTATCAGAATGGCTTACATAATTTCTCAGGCACACCATCTTTTCATTCCGTTAAACAAATAGATACCTGTATCTCTGCAGCCTTAACAAGAATAAAACGAAAACCTAAAACTTTAAAGAAAATAAACTCTTCCACCTTTAACCCCAAACCAATCAGCCCTGGTCAAATTAAAAAAGTTACTGCTGCATGGCTATATCATAATATTCCAATATCCATGTGGCTTTGGTTCGCTGGCTTACTTTTAAGCGCATTTCTTTTGGGAATCACGTTAATGAAAAATTCTCAACTTTTTCAGGGTGTGGTGGGAATGACATGTGAACCAACATCTCACAAATCACCCAATAGCAATTAAAAATTCGAGCTATTTAGACATTTAAAAAGAGGATCGACTAAATTTATGGACGCCTTAATTTTTCTAAAAGAATGCAATAAGGAATCTACTATTTGGGCAACAAGCTTAAAGGTGGACAAAATGGATATGGCAGATAGAACTCTAATAAGCTATTACGCTTCCATGATTGAGTTCAGTACCTCTATCTATATTCTTGCAGAAGCCAAAGTATTTACTGGAATTCCGAGTTTATTTCGAGTCGCTCTCGAATGCTATGTTGATCTGCAAAACCTTATTAAGAACCAAAATTACATTAATAACTTAGAACTTAGTTATCTCTATCAATGGCAAAAAGTAACCAATGCAGCGAAAGGCGGTAATCCATATTTAGCTGATATAGCGCAGACTGAGAATATAAATAAAGAGATAGCACAGACCTCAGCTAAGATCCAAGAATTGGAGAAAGACCATTATAAAGATCTCAATATATTTGAAAGATTTTCACTTGCAGGTATGGAAGAAGAGTACCACTCACTTTACAACTTTTGGTGCTGTGAGACTCATAATAATATAAGGGCATTAATTGATCGCCACGTTGAGATAAACGATAAAAACAATGACTTTAGCTTAGTTATCAATAAAGTTAATAAGGCCAGTGAATTTTATCACTATTTCGGCACCTATGCCCACTGGTTACTCCAATCTAGCCAAGCTATTAATAGTCACTTTAAAGGTGACAATGAAAGTCAAATTAGCCTAAAACTTTCAGCGCTATATATAATTCGTGACGAGATGCTAATAAACCTTGGTTTGGAGATATAAAATGCTATCTATTGCCTTTAAGGCTATCGTCTAGCAATCAACACAGACAAATACCCAGCTAATATTTCTTCCGTCATTCCAACGGAGGCTGGAATTCAGTATTGAAGGTTGTGAATCCCAGCCTTCGCTGGGGTGACGGTGGTTAGAGCTGGGGTGCCAACTAGCCTACTAAAAAAATAGGCGAAAAAAAGAGGGCCTTTACGGCCCTCTTAAATGGAGTTACATCTGTCTTCAGCGACCTAGAATGAGGATTAGGCATTCTCTGCTAACCAGACAACTCAGTCGGTTATAACCAAGCTAAATAGCGCGCTGTGGCCGTGAATGCCGAGCCCATAAAAAGGACAATACAAACCCGACATTTAAAGCATAGCCAACAATCTTGGCTTTTCCAGCCATGTCAGTTATTGCAGTGATTTAATGGCTATTTCATAGATATCTTTGACCAATCCCTGCTCATCGGCAATTACTTGCAACGCTTCACGCATTTGTGAGCTATTAGGCTCGGGGAATTTTTTCCAGCGGGTCAGCGGCGTCATTAGACGCGCGGCGACCTGCGGATTTCGGCTGTGAAGAGTCAGGATACGTTTTTTGAGGAACTCATATCCGGACCCATCTGGATTGTGGAAGTTCACTAGATTGGCATTACAGAAGCCGCCGATAAGACTGCGGATTTTGTTCGGGTTACTGAGCGTAAAGCTTGAATGCGTCTCTAACTCCTTGACTCGCTGAAGGCCACCAGGTTGGCTGTTTGCGGCCTGTACTTGCAGCCATAAGTTCATCACCAAGGCTTCATCGCGATACTGCTGTTCAAACTGCTGCAGCGCTGCTTCGGCTTGTAGTGCTGCGGCTGGGCAGTTGACCAAACAAGAGAGTGCGGAGGCTTTATCGGTCATATTGTCAGCAGTTTCGAACTGCTTGGATGCTAGCTCAACACCCATATTATCCACCAGCATCAAGTAGCTTAGGGCCGTATTTTTCAAAGAGCGTCGACCGATCTGTGAGGCATCTGGTGCATATTCCTGCTCAATATTATGACGCTCATAGACGGCGACAAACTGCTCGCTAAGGGCGCTAGCCAGAGCTTGACGAACGAATAGTCGGGCGCTGTGAATTGCCTCAGCATAGATCACCGAAGCCTCTTCATGGAGCTGGGCTTCGCTGGGTAATTGCAACATAAGAGCAACCATTGCAGGGTCCAAATTAGGGTCGCTGAGCAATGATTTGTAGGCGGCAATTAGCTGACTGTCCATTTCCAGTGGGCGCTGCTGGTGGCTGTCAGCGGTGAGTTTTTCAAGTAACGCGAAGCTCAGCTTTTGACCTGCATCCCAGCGGTTAAAACCATCGCTGTCGTTGGCCATCAAGTGCAGCAATTGATCTTTGCTGTACGCGTAATCGAGTTTAATCGGGGCGGAGAATTCACGCAGCAATGAGGGCACTGGCGCTTCACCGACATTCTCAATGATCAATTGCTGGTCGGTTTGGCTAATCTCATAGACCATCTCAGTATCGCCATTGCTATTCAGTGGCAGATCACCTGATGCGCCAACCAAACCGAGCCTAACCGAGATAACAAATGGCTGCTTCTGTGCCTGCCCTGGGGTGGCTGGGCAGCTCTGAGAAAAGTCTAGGGTAAACGTGCGGTCAGCCGCATCATAGCGCGAAGTTACCGCCAATTGCGGTGTGCCCGACTGCTTGTACCAGCGACGGAATTGCGTCATGTCACGACCACTGGCGTCTTCCATTGCTTTAACAAACTCTTCAATGGTCACTGCCTGGCCATCGTGACGATCAAAATAGAGATCGCTGCCTTGACGGAAGGTGTCAGCACCGAGCAGCGTGCGGATCATACCGACTATTTCGGCGCCCTTCTCATAGATGGTCAGAGTATAAAAGTTATTGATCTCCATATAGGCGTCTGGCTGCACCGGATGGGACATGGGGCCACCATCTTCGGCGAACTGATGGGTGCGCAGATAGCTGACATCTTCTATACGCTTGACCGTTGCTGAGTTCATATCAGCCGAAAACTGGGAGTCGCGGTAAACAGTAAAACCCTCTTTAAGGCTTAACTGAAACCAGTCGCGACAGGTGACTCGATTGCCAGACCAGTTATGGAAGTACTCATGGGCAACAATGGCTTCGACGCGCTGAAAGGCGGCGTCGGTGGTGGTCTTGGGATTGGCCAATACCGCCGACGTATTAAAGATATTTAACCCTTTATTTTCCATGGCACCCATATTGAAATCATCCACGGCAACGATCATAAAGATATCCAGATCGTATTCGCGGCCATAGGCTTGTTCGTCCCAGCGCATTGAGTGCTTTAGGGAAAGCATGGCGTGAGCACATTTATCCAGATCTTTCTCTTCGACAAAGATTTGCAGCGCCACTTGACGGCCAGACAGGGTGGTAAAGCTATCGTCGACACAGCTTAAGGTGCCGGCAACCAGAGCAAACAGATAGGCAGGCTTTTTGAAGGGGTCGTGCCACGTAACAAAATGGCGACCGCCATCAAGTTCGCCACGCTCAATCGGGTTGCCATTGGATAGGAGGACCGGATACTGGGCTTTATCGGCAATCACTTTGGCGGTGAATTCCGACATAACATCCGGACGGTCTAAATAGTAGGTGATATCGCGGAAGCCCTCGGCTTCACATTGGGTGCAATACATGGTGCGCGAACGATAGAGGCCCATCATGGTGGTATTGTCTTGGGGCTTGATAAGCACTTCGGTGGTGATTATTGCGCGATCCGCGAGGCCGCTAATACTCAGAGAATCACTGTCACGACTATAGGCACCCTCTTCCAGCAGCTGACCATCGACCGATACAGACTGCAGATCAAGCCCTTCACTGCCATGCAAAACCAGATCGGCGCCCTGCTCGTCACTGAGTGAATTGCGCAGGATTGAAAGTGTGGCCGTTACTCTGGTGTGGTCGTTACCCAGATCAAAAACCAGTTCGGTTTTCTCAATTTCAAAGGGCGATACTTTGTAGTCTTGGAGATAAATAGTCTGTGGTAGTGCATCTTTCATAATAACGTTCCCTGTAATCATGTTTACCGCATAGGCTCTTAGGCCGCAGCAGAAAATTCAATGTTGTAGGCAGTAAATTTACGGATATTAATCACTCCGCTATCGAGAATCAGATACTGACCTTTGATACCCAGCAACACGCCTTCCACCAGAGGCTGCTTATCGAGATTAAAGCTTTTCACTTTTTCCGGCCATTGGCTAACCGGAAAATCAATTATTGTGGTGCTTTCACTGTAAAGGCGCTGCAGTGCTTGCAAGCCATATTCTTCTTCGAGAAGTTCGAGCCCCTCTTCTGACTTGCTCATTAACTCATCTCTGATCGCCGCTAAATCCACATCGTCGGCATTACCCTTAAGCATCTTTTGCCAGTGGGTTTTATCCGCTATATGTTCGCGCAAGCAATCTTCAATAAGCCCTGCCTGGTAGCGTGTCTGGACACGGAAGATTGGCAAACCCTGAGTTGCACCCTGATCGATCCAACGGGTGGGTAACTGGGTGCCGCGAGTAATGCCCACCTTAACGCCCGAGGAATTGGCCAGATAGACAAAATGATCTGTAAAACAGAACTTTTCACCCCACTCTGGATCGCGACAGGTGCCGTGATGAAAATGGCATTTTTCTGGGCTCATAATGCAGGTGTCGCACTGAGGCAGCTTGGCAAAGCAAGGATAACAATAACCCTGACTAAAACTCTTTTTCGAGCGTCGCCCGCAGTGGATGCAGTGAATATCACCCAAGTGCTCGATGGAAATAGCCTTGCCGATTAGCGCATTCATTCCAATACGCTGGTCATCTAAGGGCAGTTGGTACTCGACCTGGCCATTTTCGCCAAGGGAGCTATACATTTTTTCCAGATGCCCGGAAGCTTTTATCGACATGCTTTAGCCTTAATTAATTTTGCCATTTCAATGGTTGTTCGTCTGGCGGCGGCGAACAGGCGGTGGTCTTAGGCGGAACATAACCGGTGCGCTGCTCAGCAGGTTTGCGCTGATCGTAGGCAATAATTGCCTGCATGCAGAGAGCCTTTTGTTCATCAGTTAGAGCGCGGCCATCGGGCCACTTGCCCAGCTCCACAGCGCGCTTCAAGCTTTCACAAATGTCTGGCGTAATGCTTTCCAGTAACTGCTGTAAATCCATTATCTATTTAAACCTCGTTCTGACAGTGCCGACCAAACCAAAAATCAAACCCAATAGCATACCTACGATTAAACCGCCGAAATGGGCTGCATTGGCGATACCAACACCCAATAAAAAATCCAAAACACCCGTCATACAAAACAGCAACCAAAACAACATAAAGCCGATCAGCTCTTTGGGTAGCGCCAGAATGGGATGGGGCGCAAGCAGATTGCGAATCCAGATATAGCCGAGCAAGGCATAGATCACACCCGACATTCCGCCAAAGGCAACTGATCCAGTCCAGACAAACTGTGCCATATTGGAGATTACCGCGCTGACCAGAACCAGCAGCAAGAGATGCACCGGTCCCAAAAGGGTTTCAATTCTTCCGCCAAGCAGGGATAACCATAGACCATTAAAGACAAAGTGCATGAGTCCAAAGTGAACAAATATGGGATTGACAAGACGCCAGAGTTCAGCTTCGGCAATTCCGCCAAAGACAAATAGTCTTGGAATCGGATAGAAAAAGCTACCCACAAACCAACCAAACAGACAGCCGAAAAATAGCAGCGCAGTTACTGGGTGCTGCTTAGCTGCCGTGCGCCAGCGGGATCGGGCTGAGGACTCCTCTGCCCCGGATGAATCAGGTGGTTCGGCTGACATTATTTGGCTTTGGCTCTGTCCAAGCGACTGCCCCAACCGAGCTTTGAACGACAGATGCTGTAGAAGTTGTGATCTTTGGGATGAATCAAAATCACCCCATCGCGATGTTTGCGGATGGTAATAATATCTCCCGGCTCACTGAGATAATCATTGTGACCATCACAGGTAATCAATGGATGTAGCTCATTGCGCGAGCTAACACGGATTTCGATCTGTGAATTACCGTGGAGTGCAATGGGCCGACTATTCAATGTATGTGGATTCAGGGGTACCACTACCATGGCATCCAACTCGGGGCACAACAGCGGACCACCGGCGGACAAAGCATAGGCAGTTGAGCCTGTGGGGGTAGCGACAATCAGACCGTCGGAGCGCTGGCTATAGACAAACTCGCCATCCACATAGAGCTCAAAGGCCATCATCCTAACCGACTGACCCGGGTGTAAAACTATATCGTTTACCGCCAGTCCTTCGGCAATCAACTTGCCATGACGGGTGATGGAGGTTTCAAGGATAAAGCGGCTGGATTGCTTGTACTCACCAGAGAGCACCGGCAGAACCCGCTCGGCAATTTCATCTGGAGAGATATCGGTTAAAAATCCCAGTCGGCCACGATTGATACCCAGCAATGGTATTTTACTCGCGGCCATACTGCGACTGGCGCTAAGCATACTGCCGTCGCCCCCGACCACAATGCCCAGATCAACCGCACCGGGAAACTCATCTAGGGGCAGAACTTTGTCTACGGGCCAGTCCACCACTTTGGCTGCACGCTCCTCGTAGACGACCTCACACCCCTGACTTAAAAGAAAGGCTTCGAGTTTGTTTAGGGAGTCGCGTACCTCGGGGACCTCGAGACTTGCGAGCAAACCTATGCGTTGAAAATGTGGCATATTATTGGGTATCCAAAAACCGGTGGTCCGATTATACAGAGTAGCGCGGTAATTCACTCTTTTTAAGGCATAATAACTGCTGTTAGATTTATAAAAGTGTTTGACAGAGTGGTGTGATTGGGGGGGCTGAGATCTCTCACATACGTTCGAGATGACAGTGGTATGTATTACGCCCCTTACCTGACGCCTTGGCAAAGAGACTTACCCGTCATTCCGACAGAGTGACTTACCTGAAATACCGGCAGAGCGCCGACCTGAGATACCGACAGAGCGCAGCGACGAGGGATCTCAGAACCAGATACGAAGTGACCAATCAATAATAACGATAAAAAAAACATGAGCCTAAAAACCATGAACCTAAAAACCCCTTACCTAAAAACCATAGCCTTTAACTCCGGTGAACCCGGCGACTGCTATTACCATGAGTGGCCTGTTCAAGACCCGCAAACACCCCGAGCCTGGGTGCATATTATGCATGGCATGGCAGAGCACAGCGCCCGCTACGCGGAACTAGCCGCCTACCTCAATCAACAGGGTTTTCATGTTACCGCCGACGACCACCGCGGCCACGGCAAAACCGCTGAGGCCAACGGCAACCTCTACCACTTCGCCGATAGCGATGGCTGGAATCAAATGGTCGATGACCAGCTGCAACTTATCGAACACATTGGCAGTGACAACACACTGCCACTGATTATCCTCGGCCACAGCATGGGCTCATTTTTAGCCATGCATACTTGCCAACGCTATGCCGACAAACTCACCAGCCGCCTGCACGGGCTGGTACTGTCCGGCTCCAATTATGCCCCGCCCTGGTTCTGCAGCACCGCCAGTCAGATCGCTAGAGTCGAGCGCGCCCGCCTGGGGGGGCAATCGGTAAGCAAACTGCTAGAAACCATGTCCTTTGGTGCTTTCAACAATGCCTTTAAGCCGGTGCGCACAGAAAAGGACTGGATATCCAGCGACCCAGACACTGTCGATCGCTATATAGCTGACCCCTACTGCGGGGGTGCTATATCGACGCAATCTTGGTATGACTTCTTGCGTGGTTTAGCAGAGCTGTCTGCTCCGGCGGCAATAACCACAATCAGCAAGCAATTGCCGATCTATATATTTTCCGGCGCACTGGATCCTGTGGGGGGTGCAGGCAAAGGGGTGAAGAAGTTAGAGTCAATGCTTAAAAGGGGCGGCGTCAGTCAGGTAAGCTGCCGTCTTTATCATGGCGGGCATCATGAAATGCTCAATGAAACCAATAAAACCGAGGTCTATGGGGATTTGCTTAACTGGCTGAATGATCTAAAAATTTAGACTGGCTTGAACGCTAAAATGGCAGCACCACTTATAAACCATAACTGGAAGCTGCCATTCGATCTAACCGGCTGAGGCTAACGCTCCGGCCCAACGGATACCAGACCGCTATCCACATCACCGTTCTGACCGCGATTGCGAAGGTAGTGATCCATCAAGGTAATTGCCAGCATGGCTTCAGCAATGGGTACCGCGCGAATACCAACGCAAGGATCATGGCGACCAGTGGTAACCACTTCTACTGTTTCGCCAGCAGTATTGATCGACTGACCAGGAATTCGCAGGCTCGAGGTTGGCTTTAGAGCCAAGTTAGCAACTATGCTCTGCCCAGATGAAATACCCCCGAGAATGCCACCAGAATTATTTGACAGAAAACCCTCTGGGAACATTTCGTCGCGGTGTTCAGTGCCCTTCTGGCTGACTGAATCAAAGCCGGCACCAATCTCTACGCCTTTTACCGCATTAATACCCATCAACGCATGAGCCAAATCAGCATCGAGTCGGTCAAACACCGGCTCGCCCAACCCCACAGGAACCTGCTTGGCGACTACAGTGACTTGAGCACCAATCGAATTGCCCTCTTTGGTCAATGCCTGCATATAGGTTTCGAGCTCGCCAATCTTATCCGGATCGGGGAAGAAAAACGGATTCTGCTCAATCTCATCCTGAACAAAGCGCTCGGCGACAATCGGACCCAACTGGGAGACATAGCCGAAAATTTCGACCCCCAAGCGCTCGTGCAAATACTTTTTGGCTATGGCGCCAGCGGCAACGCGCATCGCTGTTTCACGGGCTGAGCTGCGTCCGCCACCGCGATAGTCGCGCTCGCCATACTTCTGATGGTAGGTATAATCTGCATGAGAAGGTCTGAACAAGTCTTTGATTTTACTGTAATCTTTAGACTTCTGATCCTTGTTTTCAATGATCATTCCGATAGAGGCACCGGTAGTCTTACCCTCGAAGATGCCCGAGAGTATTTTTACTTCATCGTCTTCACGGCGCTGGGTGGTGTACCGCGACTGACCCGGTTTGCGACGATCCAGATCCGGCTGCAGATCGGCAGCACTGATCTCTAATCCTGGAGGGCAACCGTCGACTATGCAGCCAATTGCTAAACCATGGCTCTCGCCAAAGCTGGTTACGGTGAAGAGTTTTCCTATACTGTTTCCGGACATAATGCGGTTGAGCCTTGTAGTAGCTGCGGTAAAGCCAGCGATTATACGTAAGTTATTAGAAAGATTCCCGATGTTCGAGCAACTGTTCTCGGGTCAGCAGAAACACCCCGCCGTCACCCTCGCTAAATTCGAGCCACAAAAATGGCACGCTGGGGAAATCTCGCTCTAGGGCCACCCAAGAATTGCCCACTTCAACCACCAGCACGCCCTCTTCAGTCAGATGGTCTGCCGCCTCGCGCAATAATCTGCGAGTAAAATCGAGACCGTCATTACCAGAGGCCAAAGCGATTTCGGGCTCATGTGAATATTCGTCAGGCATGGAGGCGAAATCCTCAGCATCCACATAGGGCGGATTGCTGACAATTAATTGAAACATCTCGCCGGGTATCATTTCAAACAGGTCCGATTCCACTGCTGAGACGCGATAACCTAGCTTGTGCTGGGCTATATTAGCGTCGGTCACTTGCAAGGCCTCTGGAGAGATATCGCTTAGTACTACCTCAGCGCTCTCAAAGGCGTAGGCACAGGCAATACCTATGCAGCCACTGCCAGTGCAGAGATCGAGCACTCGGCTCGGCTCGCTGGCACACCAGGGCTCAAAGCCAGTCATTATCATCTCAGCAATCGGTGAACGGGGAATAATCACGCGCTCATCGACAGCAAAAGGCAAGCCGCAAAACCAAGCTCGACCGGTAAGGTAAGCAGCCGGAATACGCTCTTGGATTCGACGCTGATAGAGTGCCAGGATAGCCGCCTGCTGCTGCGGAGTAAGCACTTTTTCAAGCACCGCACGATCAACATCTGGGGCTAGATCGAGCACAAAGGAAAGCAGATAGACCGCTTCATCCCAAGCATTATCTGTGCCGTGACCAAAGTAGACATCACTCTGCTCAAACAGCGCCTGGCCCTGATCGAGCATCTCGGCAACTGTATTGGCCACGCTTTTTATTGTCGAGCCCAGATCAATCTCTGACTCGGGAGCTGCTTCATTCTCTGACATGGTTTTCTAATCTCCGTTAGGCAAACATTTTACCCTTGAAACTAGCAATAATGTGCACTTTGTTACAGAATGCGTCGTATAAATAACAACACAATTTTACTGGCCTGGAATCATTTCAATGAGAGATCACTACGAAAAAATTATTCAGAGTACTGGCGAAGATATTACCCGCCCAGGACTCTTAGACACTCCAGATAGAGCCTCTAAGGCTTTCTCCTATCTCACTAGCGGCTATGACATGGATATCAAAACAGTGATCAACGATGCACTGTTTCCCTCAGATTCTGAAGAGATGGTGATTGTTAAAGATATTGAGCTGTTCTCACTTTGCGAACATCACTTGTTGCCCTTTATCGGTAAGTGCCACGTCGCCTATATTCCCAATGGTAAGGTATTGGGATTGTCGAAAGTTGCCCGTGTAGTGGATATGTTTGCCCGTCGCTTGCAGATTCAGGAAGCGTTGGCGCAGCAGATTGCCTCGACTATTGCCGATGTCACTGAAGCCCGCGGTGTGGGTGTGATTGTTGAAGCCAAACATATGTGCATGATGATGCGCGGTGTTGAGAAACAGAACTCATCGATGAAAACCTCAGCCATGCTGGGCACCTTCCGCTCTGATCAGGCAACCCGCACTGAGTTTCTGACTCTGCTGAGATCATAGTTAGAGCTCGAAGCTGAATCTTGAAACACAAAAGCCCACTTTTAAGTGGGCTTTTTATTGAACGAATTTTTTATTAAACGGGCTTTTTAGCAAATAGGCTGTGTATTGCCTACTAACTGAAGACTTATTGCTCGGCTAGCTCGTCTGTCTTGGCCGCACAAATAAAGTCATTGATATGCAGACCGTTAATCGCATGGGTCCACCAGGTCACTCTGACCTTGCCCCACTCTGTGAGGATCGATGGATGATGGTCTTCAGCTTCAGCCAGCTGGCCAATTCTCTGGGTAAAGGCCATGGACTGCGCGTAGTCGGAAAAGCTAAACAGTTTTTCCAGCTGCTTAACACTGCCATAGGTCTCCAACCGCCAGTCGCTGAGCTCAAGCATTAGATTATCTAACTCGTCACCCACTACTGGATCTGAATCCGCTCGACAGAGGATGCACTGCTGTTGGTGAAGCTGCGTCATTTTGTCTCTCCCAGTGTCGTTTACTTAACCGCTCAAAGCCGCTAGGGAAGAATAAACTTCTGTACTTCCTCAGCCACTTGCTCAGCCTGTTCTTCCATATGTAAATGGTGTGAACCGGGCATTTTAAGCAGGCGAAAATTGGTTATCCAGGAAAAGGCTTCATCCTGTTGAGCATCGGGCTTAAAGCCGCTGTCCTCGGCTTGAATTAGCATTACTGGGGCTGTGACCGAGCTGAAAAAATCCTGCATATGTTCACGGGTTAGCTTAATTTGTGACGCAGCTTTGAGACGCTGATCTGTATGCCAGTAAAAGCCTCTCTCGTGCTGACGAACACCGCGCTGTGCGAGTACTGCTGCAGCACCTTCTTTGAGCGGGATAAAGCCATTAACACGAGCCTGTACCGCGCGATCAAAGTCAGGAAAGAAACTCGGACTTGCAGCGCCAAAACGTTTGGCTTCGTAGACCGATTTGGCCATCTGAATCGCCGTACCCTTTGCATCTGCAAGACCCGGCATATAGCCATCAATCAGGGCAGCATGGCTGATTCGAGTGGGGAAGGCACCGGCAATCAAGGTGGAAATAATAGCGCCGCGAGAATGACCCAATAGCGCAAATTGCTCCCAGCCCATCTGGTCGGCAACACCCAGAATCTCGGCTATATCCTGCCAGATATTGTAGCCCGAATCCGCAGAGCGAAAGCTGCTGCCGCCATGGCCAGCACAGTCGACAGCAATTACATGCATATCGCTTAAAAACGGCAGCATAAGGTCAAAACTGGCGGCGTTGTCCAGCCAACCGTGGAGGGCTATTACTGGCGTGTAACCAGGGGAGCCCCACTCTTTTGCGGTAAGGGTTAAGCCGTTTACATCGAAGGTTCTTTCACTGATAAAACTAAGAGACATAGTGGATTCCGTTATTATTTAACAACCGCCGATCTTCAGCTTAGCTGCTAACATTTTCTAATTATTGGTCGGTTTAAGCGTCTCGCATAAGAAACGTTGATTTAGTTTATATTTAGGTTTGATTTAAAGTTGAGTTAACGTCCATTCACTGCCAGAGGCATAAAAAAGCCAGCTGAGGGAACACCGCAGCCGGCGAATCTATTTATAACTCTTACAACGTTAACTTGTTGGCTTGGGATCCTCTCCGTCGGTATCAGACTGCTCAGCAGTAAACGAGGGTATATCGTCATTAACCACCTCTTTGGCATCTGCTTCTCTCACACCCATCTCGTCAGTATCGACTAACTCAGCGTCCTCAACTGAATGAACAGAATAACCCTCAGAGGGATCAGTCGTCGGCCATTCATCAAAGGGAAAAGGCTTATCTTCACTATTAAAGGTTAGAAACATCAGCGTTTGATAAACCCATTTACCTAGGCCCTGACCTAAGTTGCGCAGATTGTCGTTGTCTGAGCCAAAAAACAGCACAAATATAAACTGTACCACTACCACTAGGCTAACAATTAGCCTTGCAGCAACCAACAATAGGCCAAATAACAGCATGTAGGCGCCGCGGATCCAAGTATTGCTATTGAGTAAGGATATCTTTTTATCGGTCATTTGGTTTCACCATAAATTCAACATCAGTATTTTGTTCTGCAACCATCATGGTGCGCAGAGACTCAACAATCGGTCGCTGTTCAAACATAGTGGCGTACAGAGCCGAGGCCAATGGCATATAAATACCCAATTCATCGGCCCTCTCTTTGACTAGTTTAGTCGTATTTACACCTTCGGCCACTTGGCCAACATCAATAATCGCCTGGTCGAGACTGTTGCCACTTCCCAGCGCCACACCAATACGGAAATTACGGCTCAGAGGCGAGCTGCAGGTAACATAGAGATCGCCAACACCACTGAGGCCCAGAAAGGTTAATGGGTCAGCACCCAGCTGACAAGCAAAGCGACTCATTTCAGCAAGACTGCGAGTTAGTACCACACTCTTGGTGTTCTGCCCGACGCCCATGGCCTCGGCAATACCCGCGACAATGGCATAAATATTTTTTAACGCGCCGGCCAACTCAACACCGTAGCGATCGTGATTAGCGTAAATCCTAAAATACTTCGAGGCTAATATCTCTTGGGCACGGATACAGACCTCATCATGCTCGCTGGCAATCACCGTGGCGGTAATTTCATAGCTGGCAATTTCTTTGGCCAAATTGGGGCCACTGAGCACACCCACCTTAGCATTCGGTAGCTCTTGTTCGAGAATCTGACTGGGTAGCGCAAAGCTATCTGCCTCTATCCCCTTGGCAGTACTGATTAAAAGTGCATCTGTATTAATCCACGCTTTGGCCAACTTGGCAACCTGTCGCAGCGCGCTGCTGGGCACAGCGAAAAACACCGTGTCCGCGCCTTCGAGGGCCTGCTCTAACTCAGTGGTAAAACGGAGTGTTGGATCAAATTGATACCCGGGAAGATAGGCTGCATTCTCACCACTACTATTAATAACCTGCAACTGCTTGTCACTGCGCATCCATAATGTGGTGGCAAATCCATTGACCGCGAGCATATTGGCGATCACGGTACCAAAGCTGCCTGCGCCTAAAACGGCAATTTTATAATTATTATTTGTTGTCAAAAAAACCTGCTCCAAATGGCTAAGCCCCTGCAACGAGCTTACAACTAAAAACTGCTAGGATCAGCATTATAGGGGGATGTAAGCCTCAGTGACAGCCGCCATACAAAAAAGCACCCTTCCTGAAATATCACGAAGGGTGCTTGGGGTATTGCATAAACAGCGTTTAAGCGTCAAACATTAAACTGTTCAGCTGTTGCACAAACTGCGCCGGATTTTCCAGCGGTCGACCAGCCGACAGAGCGGCCTGATCAAACAGAACACTGGCTAATAATGTAGCCTTGCTGTCATCCGTTTCAGCGTTGAGCTTATTGACTAGAGGATGCTCAGCATTGATCTCAAGAATCGGCTTAACTTCCGGCACTGGTTGTCCGGCTGCGGCCATAATCTTGCGCATTTGCTCACCCATATCGTCGGCGCCAACTACCAGGCAAGCTGGCGAGCTGGTCAGTCGTGTAGTGCTGCGAACTTCATCAACCTTACCTTCAAGAAGCGTATTAATGCGCTTTAGTAGAGCGTCCTGATCACTGTCGTCGCCGTCTTTTCTATCAGCGTCATCAGCTTTTGGCTCTTCACCAGTGATTTTGCTCAGATCCAGTTCACCGCGGGCAATATCTTGGAAGGATTTTCCATCAAACTCAGTCAGGTAACCCATCATCCACTCATCGATACGATCTGACATCAGTATTACTTCAACACCGTGCTTGCGGAAAATCTCCAAGTACGGGCTGTTATTAATGACTGAGTGGCTGTCGCCCGTTAGGTAGTAGATCTTGTCCTGCCCTTCTTTCATGCGACTAACATAATCAGTCAGGCTAACATCGGTGGCATCAGAATCGCTGGTTGAGCTGGCGAAACGGAATAGCTTGGCAATTTTTTCACGATTGTTGTGATCTTCGCTCGGGCCTTCTTTAAGCACAGGACCAAACTGAGTCCAAAAAGTAGCGTATTTTTCTGGCTCGTTGGTCGCCATTTTGCCGAGCATATCCAGCACACGTTTGGTCAGGGCTGCACGAATACTATCAACCAATGGTGTCTTCTGGAGAATTTCACGAGAGACATTTAACGGCAGATCTGCGCTGTCGAGAACACCCTTCACAAAGCGCAGATACATAGGCATAAACTGTTCTGCATCATCCATAATAAAGGTGCGCTTGATATACAGTTTTATACCGCGAGACGCTTCACGCTGATAGAGGTCCATTGGTGCCATGCCGGGGATATAGAGCAAGCTGGTATAGTCTTGCTTACCTTCAACGCGGTTGTGACTCCAGGCCAACGGCTCGGCGAAATCGTGAGACACTAAACGGTAGAATTCTTTGTACTCATCGTCGCTGACATCCTGACGCGAGCGTGTCCACAGTGCCTGAGCATCGTTAACAGCCTGCCACTCTGGTGCTTTGTCAACATCCGCTACTACTGCATCATCTTCTGAAGGCGCAGCGGGCATTTCTTGTTTGACCATCTCTACTGGAATAGCGATATGGTCAGAGTACTTCTTGACGATACTGCGCAGACGCCAGTCGCTGGCAAACTCATGCTCATCGCTCTTAACATGCAATGTGATTGACGTACCGCGCTCAGCGCGATCAATATTTTCGATCTGATAATCCGCTTCGCCTTCACAGGTCCAACGAATGGCCTGATCAGCAGCTGCCCCAGCGCGACGGGTTTCGACCACCACACGCTCAGCAACAATAAAGGAAGAGTAGAAGCCGACACCAAACTGGCCGATCAACTGGGAGTCTTTCTTTTGATCGCCAGTGAGGTTTTTCATAAACTCGGAAGTGCCTGAACGGGCAATCGTACCCAAGTTGGAGATCACTTCGTCACGCGACATACCAATACCATTATCAGAGATAGTGATGGTCTTGGCTTCTTCGTCCACAGCAATGCGAATACGCAGGTCGCCGTCATCTTCATAGAGAGCAGAATTCTCCAGGGCTTCAACGCGCAACTTATCGGTTGCATCGGAGGCATTGGAAATCAACTCGCGCAGAAATATCTCCTTGTTGGAGTAAAGCGAGTGAATCATAAGATGAAGAAGCTGCTTAGCTTCAGTTTGAAAACCCAGTGTTTCGGCTTTGTCTTGAGTCTTTGCGGTCATATGCTGATGATCTCCTGATCTGATATTAATGACATGGACTGTCTCCATGGATAATCAGATGGGGGCGGAGAATTAGATTTCAAGCACTCAGATTAGAAAGTGACAGCGTGCCGTAGCAATTGGCGTTTGCTCATCATCTTGCCAGGCCTTGGCCGAGACATTAACCAGTTTTTTGCCCTGACGCATCACCTTGCAGCTAGCGTAGATGGTCTTGTAGCGACCGGGACGCAGATAGTCGAGAGAAAAATCCACAACCTTGGGCACCTCAGCGACATCAAGGCTATAAATAATTTCGATCGCCGCAGCCAGCTCGAGGAATCCCCCGATCACACCACCGTGAATCGCTGGCAGCGAGGGGTTGCCAATATTCGACGCGCGTTTATCCAACCAATAGAGCAGACGCTGATCGTCTACTTTAGCTTGGGCACCAATAAAGGCGGCGTAGGGAATCATATCCAGCAATGACTGCGGATCACATTCTTGGCGAGCAGCACCTACACGCTCTTGCCAGTCGAGTAATAATTCATCTGTGGTCTGATTATTCATTATTTGGCCCCCACATCATTGATTGGATTCTGACGCCAAGGCATTAAACGACGCAACTTTTTCAGCGCAATACTGCGAAACTGAATACTTTGAGAATCGACCTTCATAAAATTAGCCACGCAATGCGCTATAGGGTTCTCTTTATCATCCTGCCAGGCCACACCGCGACAGAAAATCACATTGGATGACTGGCGGTAGACTTTGGCCTCAACATAAATTGGCTTATGGGGCTGAGCTGGACGCATATAATCCAACCGCAGATCCATAGTCGGAGTAACCGACGGCTTCTTTTGTACCGTCATGGCTGAGCAACCGCAGGCAGTATCGAGCAGGGTGACGATAGTGCCGCCATGAACTACGCCAGTGATTGGATTGCCTACTAGATCTTCGCGATAGGGAAAAGTGAGATGGGTTTCGCCACGCTCGACTCTATCCAGAGTAAAACCCAGAGCGGCACCATGGCCATTGCGCTCCAGTGCGTATTTGAGGGCTGGCCGCACCAGCGCCATTTTCATATCAAAGGCCATGTTTTATTGTTCTATGCTAGGGTAAATTAGTCGGCTAAGTCGTTAAGTTTAGCAGTTATTGGTTTGGATCTATGCGTTTTTTTGAGAGCGTTGGGTGGAGTGCTGCGGACCATTTGAGATCCCTCGTCGCTCTGCTCTGTCGGGATGACATAAATGAATTGAGTTGGCTTTTCCTCAGCCCACACAGCCGTCATCTCGAACCACACCACGTTATCTCAAACCACACCACTGTCATCTCGCACTCCACCGCNNCCACCGCAGTCATCTCGAACACCACCGCTGTCATCTCGAACAAATGTGAGAGATCTCAGAACCCAGCACCCAAAGTCCCAAATAGCCCCTGGCCATACCTTTGCGATCAATCAGGGCCCGTTTATGGATGTGATCATTTTCAGAAAGAGAGAGCACGTGTTTGAGCGCCAGCGAGTTGTGCGAACGCTGAAAATGATCGCAGCCATGGGACCGATCGCAAAGGTATGGCCAGGCGTTATTCGCACCCATCTGGCCTCGTGCCAATCAAGCAGAGAGATCCCTCGTCGCTGCGCTCTGTCGGGATGACAACGGGAGGAATATGCTCCGTCGGGATAACAACGTTGAGATTATGGGCTCTAGGGATGACAACGGTGAGAATACGTTCTGCCGAAATAACAACGGGGAGAATATGCTCTGTCGGAATGACAACGGGGAGAATATGCTATGGCGGGATGACGTATAAACACTACGGCACCCTTACATTACAACACTCACACATCACAACACT
>ENA-UZWU01001336-UZWU01001336.1-metagenome-genome-assembly--contig:-Day-4--1m-contig-1336_pt1 | contig 41927 bp, 57 predicted proteins | sample MGYA00260345_ERZ794905 | MGnify/ENA metagenome assembly ERZ794905
AGGAGATCTGCTATTAATTTTTAAGTCTGCAGTTACCGATCCATATATGGAAGTTATTCCAGATAATACTTCAATACCAAATATAAAGCCTGCAGTTGTTGTTTCTTTTGTCCAAAGGAAAGGCTTAATAAACCTAGTTCCATTGTTAGATTCTTCGTAATATATTGCCCACTCTAAGTCTGGCAAAGTGCCTGATCTAAGAGTTGCATTAACTTCAATTACTTGAGTATTTCCGCCACTCTGCACATAAACGTTACCAACAATCTGATAGTTTTTAGAAGAACCACCTGGAATAATAGTAACAATTTTTTGATACTCGCCTGCTGAAAAATACGAACCTGCTGCAGAACCATTATATTCTTGGTTGGCACTTATAAAATTAGATCCAGAATATTCTTGTCTCGGTCCATTAAATAAAGTACCACTATATTGAATATCTCCAGTAACATCTAATTCGTAACTAGGACTTGTATTGTTTATTCCCACATTTCCACCTGATGCAATACGCATCCGTTCTTGTAAGCCTTCGGTTAGGATAGCAAAATAGTCATCTGCGTGGTCGTAACGGAGTAGTCCTCTATATGCTTGGTCACCACTAGTTCCATCAGCAAAAGCTATTTGACCTCTTGATGTATTTCCTGTTGATATTGTTAATCCTGCGCTACCTGCGCCTTCAATAACTAAATTATTAAAGCTACCATTGTAGGAGCTAGGATTAGTAGTTCCTATACCTACGTTACCTGTAGTATAAACTGCATCGTTTGTGTTTGTACCATCTACGAACTTACCTTCTGAAGTTGCATCTGTATCTCCTGTAAATCCTAAATCTGATAATGTTAATGTTCTAGTTGAAACCGTACCATTTGCATCAGTTACGTGACCTTCTGTATTGGTAGTTACATTAATATCTAAATCACTAATTACAGTTGCCCCTGTTAATGCTCCAGTATCTAAACTAAAATCATCTCCATTAAATGTTGGGTGTGTATATACTGTATCTGTATTAGTATCAGTAGAACTTATAGTTACTTTCTGAGTAGCAGAATCAAAAGATACACTAGTAGCACCACTACCTGCGAATCTTATTTCTTCGTTTTCTGTTACAGTAAATTGATCTGTACCTGCTGAGTTAGCAATCTTAAATCCATCACCCATGTCAACTGTGTCAGAAGTTGGTAGAGCATTTATTAAGTCTTTTAAAACTTTACCTTGAGCTGCTGTTAATCCTTCTGTCGTAGAAGTACTTGTTAAGGTATTGTTTAATGTAATTGCATCTAAGAATGCAGACATATCAATAGTAAAAGTACTTGCATCATCTCTTGTAAATGTAGCTATACCTGTTGAACCATTTAATGAACCACTAGTTATTCTAGCTAAGTTTGTATCATCTAGATATAAAGATAAATTAATATCAGTATCTACTCCATCTTCATCTGTATAGGTAAGTATGTTTGCTGCTAATCCTATAGAAGTAGTAGTTTCTGCTACGTTAGATACCTTCGCATTATTCAATACGTGCTCGTCAAAGATAGCCTTAGTCATAAGACCTGCCTTAGTAGTACTAGCTGCAGTTAATACTGCATCTGTACCATCGCTTGAAGCTATTGTGTTTGTAGTTTGAGTTGAAGAGTAGGATAAATCAGAATTAGACTCCTCCCCAAGTGTAAGCCATGTTCCAGCTGAAGATCCACCTCCTGATATATGTGATGAAAGTACATTACCACTACCATCCTTTTTTATGAATATTGTACCAGATCTAGTAGTACTAGCACCTGCAGTTGGTAATGCAGTTCCCTCTAAGGGACCTGTTATCTCTTCTGACACTAGAACCCATTCTGTTCCATCAGATACATATGAATTACCTGTGTTACCATTCTCATATTGAATTACAAATACACTTCCTTTTACGTGAACTGCTGAATCAAATGTAACAAGAGTGAACCCTCCATAAATACTAGGATGAGGTTTACAGCAAGATACGAATACCCATCCTGTTACACCATCTGAAATGTAATTCTCTGTAGTTCCTGCTCCATCATCTACTACGTACTCATATCCAATTGGGTGAGTAGTTCCACTCCAAGTAGGAAGTGTTGCTGATGTACCAATTCCAGGATGGTTATCAAATGCTTTTACCCATGCTGTTCCGCTAGATGTATATGTTTCTAGGATATGTAAATGTTCATTAAGCTTAACAAACTCATAACCCTTGCAGTATAAATCAGCATCAAAAGTAGGTAAAGTGGGTCCAGATGAAACACCTGAATTTATATTACAAAAAGTAACCCACTTCTCACCTGCATCTTGCGTATCATCAAAGTAATACAATGTAGGTGAGTTTGTACCATCATCTAAGTATGCTATAGTCTGTTTTTGGTCTCCTTGAAGAGATGTGATCAAATTTGGATCACTGTCAACCTTTAAATGGGCTGAATTATAAGTTATAGCCATAATGTTCTAGTAAAATTATCAAAGTTAAAATAATATAAGTAAAGAGTATTTTAGACTTTACTTACACTAATCTTAGTTAAGAAAGTCTTTCGAACACAGGACCTGATAAACCATCTGAAGGTATACCCTCTAGATTTGTTGAAGATAGTAAGTATTTATCCCCCACAGATACTCCTGCTGCTGCTAATGCATGCGTATTAAACGCACTAAGAGATGAAGTTGTTATTCTCAATCCATCAGCACTCTCTGTTATAGTAATATAGTTATCTTGAGTAGCTGATCTCTTTACATCTGCTGTAAGTTGGTCTGAACCATCTACAGTAAGATTAATTGAGTTTGTATCAGCTATGTTATCAATAGAAGGATCTATTGCCTCTAAAGCTGTTTCTAAAGCTTGTAGAGCAGCCTTTGTTGAAGAACTATTAGGAATAGTTGTTCCTGTAAAAGTACCATTGTTTGTTGATCCTGATACACCACTTAGTGATTCTAAGTTAGAAATGTCCGTAGTGTTAGTAACTATCTGTGTCTTCTCTGCAGGAAGAATTAAACCTGCTAGTGATGCAGTTGCTGTTGGAACAGTAGCATCAGTTCCTGCTGTATTTGTAACTGTACCATCCGTAGCTGAAGCTGTATAACCTAAGTTACTAACTGTAGCTGAAAGGTCTATTGATATAACCTTTGACCAAGAAGTGCCATCGTATGCCCACTTTTCTAATATCTCTGCAGTTTGTAAGTATACATCAGCTGTATCTCCATTTTGGGGACTAGTTACTTCACCTGATGTAGGTGCAGCATTCTGAGTACTACCAGCTCTAGATACGTATGTATGATTACCATCTTGTGCTATACCTGCAATAGCTGTTTCTAATGCTTGTAATTGGTCTCCTAAAGAGTTTTCATTATCAGTAAGTATTGTTCCTGTATAAGTTCTTACGAAATCTAAGTCAATATTTACCCAAGCTGATCCAGTCCAATACCATATAGAAGATGTATCTTCTTCTCTTGCCCATGCAGATTGTGTTCCTGTAGGTGTCCACGTTGGTCCTGCTCCTGCAGTTATTGTGGAAATTGCATTATTAAACAAATTGTCTCCTGCTGCCATTTTATTTTATTTTATTTGTAATTGTTTATTCTATGTAGTTCCTACTGTTGAATCATTTGGTGATGGTACTCCATCTAAATTGTCACTTGCCCATCTAAACTTTCTGCCTGAACCTAAATCTGATAAAGCTTGTGCATAAGAATCTTTAACAACTATCAGTTCATCTTGTATGAAATTATCATCCATATCAAGTGTCTGATCAGCAAGGTGGTTACCTAATCCATCTCCAGCATTACCTGAATTGGAACAGTTACCAATATCACTACAAAGTATACCTCCTACCTCGTCAATTAAATTTTTTGTAATTGAATTATTTCCTAATATAGTTTCAGAGCTATCTGTTGATACCTCAAGAGTCACAGGTAGATTCAATTGTTCAGTATTAACAGTTAGATTAACTATTAAAATATGAGTACTTCCAGGAAATGTATTGCCTAAAACGTACTCAGATACTGTAGACCCTTGCGAACCTGTACTTGAAGATATGCTATTTATAGTTAATTCTGAACCAACACTAGCTGTAACCACTACATTCTGAGCTATTTTATTAGCATCTCCGTTGTATACAAAAGATATATTATAATCACTACCTACTCTTATAATTTGCATTATTATATATTTTTATTATTATACGTTAAATACTCTAACAGCTTGTGAATTCCATGCTGATAAAGATAATTCAAGACCTCTAGAGTCTACAGGTTGAATTCTTACTCTTTTTAATATGCCTGATGAACCACTATGTTGAGTATTCAAGTCTACATTTATAATAATACCTTTTGCACTAGCTGCTGCTAATCCTGAAGGTATAGTTATTAATTCAGTAGTTGCGTTGTAAGATACTCCTGCATCTGCTGCTCCTGTACTAGTGTATTCGAATCCACTCGGAAGATTTGTTAAAAATACAACATCTCTGTCAGTTGGACTAGCTGATGTATTAGTTACTAGAAATTCAATTTCAATGTTGTTTCCGTTAGTTTGATTAACATTTCCGTTAATATCTATACTTGATGTAAGACTTAAAGAATCTAATGCGCCAGAAACACCTTGAGGAATACCAAGGTTAAGAACCTTATTAGGGCTTGATCCTGTTATTGTTGCAGTTGCTGCATTTCCACTATCTAAAGTAGTTACTGTACCAATAGTGAGATTATCTCCATCTACAGGGTCAGGAAGAACTAAGTTTAGTACTTGATTAGGTGATGTACCTGTAATACTAGCTGATGCTACACCTGTTGTGATAGTACCTATAGTTAGTACATTGCTAGCACCTGCAGGACCTTCTAGCCCACTAAGCTCACTCAATAAATCTCCTTTAGAGATTCCTCCTAGAACTATTACTTTTGAATTGTTTGTATCATCAGAATCGTCAGGAAGCACAGTTCCTTCAAGAGTAACTTCATATGGACTTAATGATTCATCAGTAACAGTAGCCATAAAAGATATATACTGATTTTGATTTGAAACTATTTCAGGAAGAGTCCATATACCTGTTAATACATTAAACGCTCCACTACTAGGTATTACATTTGTAATATCTACACCAGCTGTGTTTGTTAATAAGAATTCAAGGTTTTGTTTTTTTACAATAACAGGATTACCAATGCTATCAACTGTAGGGGCTATACCAATTGTAAAATTTTTAGTATAAACATACCCATTTTTTATTATATCTACTGTACCGTTTGACATGATTACGAAATTTGAATATCAATTATTGAATTATCTGTTTGACCTGTAACTGAAATATCTACAACAGGATCTACGCATGTTCCTAAACAAGGGTCACATACTTTATCCGAATCGCAAACAACTGTTGCACATCTAGACTTAAATACTATGTCAACTATTCCTACATTGCTCTCTCCACCTTGCTGTACTCTGTAATGTATTTGACCTGTCGTGTAAGAACTTCCCTCAACTGAAGGGTTGTACGCAGCTGTGAAACTAATGTTATCCTCATCAATTGCAACATTGATTAAGTTAACACTGTTTTTTATTATCGTATATACTGCAATGTCTGTACTGCCAGTCTTTAAACTTACTTTTCCCATGATAGGTATCACTCCTGATGTTTCAGAGGCTCCACAAGGAAACACTGAGTCTTCTGCTTTAATAAGCATGTGAGGTGTAATAACGCACTTTCCACTGTTGTGGCAAGAAGGGGCACTTACTATAGTTGGAGAACAACTACACCAATTGAATTTTGTATCCATTATATTTTATTTTTTTCTTATTATTATTTAGCAGCTACATTTTAGCCTTTTAAACATACTAACCAAAACTTTATAGTGCTCCATAGCTTGTTCTGTTAGACCTCTTTTAGTTGATGCCTTTACTAGCTCCATTTGAAGCCATATGTTTTTGACATCCCTATCTTCTATTCCTTTATCTATTAATACCTTCTCAAATGCACATTGTGCAGAAGATAGAACAGCTTCTGTTACAGAATACTTTACACCGCAAACTTCTGTGCTGAAAGTATATATTCCATCACTGTCGCATTCTACATCATTAGTTAACGACAAAAGGGGTACTCCAGTAGACAGACCTATATTAGCCTGAAGTACTGAGGTAGCCCCATTTTCTTCGTTTACAATTGATACGGTATAAATGTCTTGGGCTGTGTTATGTTTAGCTGTTACCCATTCTGAGTAATCAGTAAAAATTAAATCCTCATCCTTATAATCTAATAAGAATTTGAACTTATTTTCAGAGATGCAAGAGCATTTAGACATTATAATCGCAATTATATATTTATGTAAAAATTTACTGTTAGAATTTCAAAGTTTCTCTAACCTTAACTTATTTTTTATAGTGTTGTACCTGATTTGTTTACTTTTACTACAACAGGTGCTGTTAAGCTTTTAGCTAGTTCAATCATATCGATTCTGAACCATTCTCCTGCATTATCAGGATCTGCAAACTGCATGTATTCTCCTTCACAAGGAAGATCAGGACCACAGTCTGTGCAATCTTTAACACAAATGAAATCAACAGGCTTTACTGCTCCATATTTATCATTTGTACTTAGTATGCCTTTTTTTACTTGAATCTTTTTTATCATCTTTTTTATTTTTATTCCCACCCATATAAAAAGTCAGGAAACACTCAAATGAATGTTTCCTGCCAATGAAATCGAGTTGGGGATAATACAAAATAGGAGGTGACAACTTTTTGCCACACTCCTAGTTATATATATTTATTATGAAGGACAGACTGCAGTAGCTAAATCTCTACATACATCTGGCTTAATAGCTACAAACTTTGCGAATAATGCTTCTACTGCAGCTTTTGTAGTTGAATCTCCTTGAGGTACATTAAGCTCTGAAAATACTTTATAAGTATTAGTCTCAGGCATTACAAATGAATCTCCGTATACTCTACTTCTTACGTAGTAAGTACAGTAAGATGTTTCACAATCTGCTGTTGTTATATTAGAAAGTTGTGAGTTACTATCAGGTAATCCTAAGTGTCCTGAGTAAGTGTTTCCTTGTTGGAAATCAAACCCTTCTCCACCTACAATTTGGTGATACTCTCTTAACTGAACATCTGTTCCGAAGTTAGAAGCGATAGCACCTTTCTGAAGAGTTGCCTTCAAGAAGTTAGTGTTAATTGCCTCATAAGCATCAAAGAAGTCAATATCAATTTGTCTTCCTCTGTACTCAGGTACTTGTCCGATAAACGCTCCACATTCAATCTTATCTTGCTTAGCTATAATTGCTAATCCTGCAGTTGGTGTCTCATTAGCTGAAGATGTTGTACAATCTTTACAGAAAGACTCCTCTGTGAATGTTGGGAATGGTGTGATTGCATTTGCACAATCAGTCAACCCTGCAATTGCAAAGTTAGTATCACATGTAGAAACATACATTTGTATTCCACAACAGTCTCCCATACCTTGTGTAAGTACTACGAAACCTCCATGTCTTCCATACTCCTCTTCGAAACCTTCCTCAATCTGAGCTGCAGCTTCTTCTAGTTGAGAAGTTAATGTCTTAGTGTTATCCACTGAATCTGTAAGACCTACGAAATTCTTCACTACACCATTTATAGTAAATGTTGTAAGTGCATCTATTCTATCACAACCATCACAAGCAGTTCCTTCAGGAACCATACAGTATGATTTGAATGTTGGGTGTAGTTTAACAGCTTTGTAAGGCTTTTCGAAACTTCTTCCTGAACCCATACCAGGGTATGGCAGTTCGTCTAAAAGTACTCTTTCTAGATTACCATTGATCTCGTCTACAAGACCACACATGTATTCATCTGCTGTTACAGTCTTATCACAATCATCGCACTGCTTGCAGTTAGGTGTGTAAGAAAAAACTTGTGATGATCTTACACGATTTGGGTAAAATGCTCTAGTTTCGTTATCATCTAAAGTGATTCTAACTGAAAGTGTATCGCAGCTTAAGCACTTTGGATAAGCAGCTTTAATTTCACTTAATGCACAAGATGGTCCGTAAGCTCCTAGATCTCTAATATCACATCCACCGAACTCTTCAGGTCCTGCGCTTCTGATTGAATCTACGATGCCATTCTTGCCACTTGAGTGAAGTACACCTATGTTAAGGCTTCCAACATTAGCTGCAGTAATACCTGCAACATCAATTGTTAAAGGAACTGTTCCTGCTGCTGATCCTGCAGGTACATCTAACCATAAGATTGGTTGCTTAGGTTTAAATGCGTTGTTATAAATACGTCTTGTTTTAGTCGTACCAGGTTTTCTTTTTACTGTGTAAATAGGTAAACCTGCTGCAGGGAAACCAAAATCTCCCTCAGTTACTAATATTCTGTTAAAGTTAGCGTAATTCTTCATGAATTTATTTTATTTATTTTCTGTTTGTATTTAGCTATGCTATTTTATCGATAGAAACTATCTTATTAAAATCTGTTTGAAATTGTTGTGGACTCCTTGTAGCTGCATCACTAATCATTACTGCAACATCTACTACTTTAGTTGCTATTGATGTGTTGTCTACTTCAAAGAATACAGAATTTGCTTCTAATATACCATCTAATTGACTTATAGGTTTATTACAAGTTATTAAATGATCAGCTGTAACTCCTGTAGGTTTCTTATAGTAGTCTACTATAACACTGTCTAAGTCTAATTGACCATCAGTGTATACGTATAGACCATTAGAACCTTGCTCTGCTATCAATTGTTCCCATCCGAAATTTGCCTTCCTGTATGGGTCTCTTCTAGCATCGTTTAAATCATCCGATTGTACTATTCTCAAAGGTATCTCCTTTTGACAGTCTACACATCTCTCATGAGATATAACTGCTGATTGGTTTAACCTTTTATATAGATTGCTGGGATATTTGGCTATCCAATAATCTTTGTCAACTTTTGTTAAGTTTAATTTCTTATGCTTAACTTTAAGTAATCTAATATTATCTTCGTACCTTCTATCCTGCTCTGCTAATTGAATATTATTCTCTGCTATTCTATACCAAGCCTCGTTTATAAAGCTTACTACATCTCTAATTGCAAAGTTCTTAGATGACCCAGTGTTCATTGAATTCTTCTTCAAATAGAAATCGTATAGTAATTTCTCTACTGGTATCTTAGACATCTTCTTTTAGTTTTCAAAGTTCTCTAAAAAGTCAACTATTTTATCCCACATATCCATATTATTAGGATTCATGAAATAAGAAATTAGATCATTATCATTTTTAGTATTCTCAAGTTTTAAGCCACCTAAGTGGTAAACTCCTTCTTTTCTTGTAAATGCTCTTTTTGATTTAGCATCTATAATCTGAGCCATAGTGTGCAACTCTGCATCCTTCTTCTCAGCTAGTTGTAAGAACCTACCTTGCCAAGTTGATCCTCCGAACTTACTTGACTTTGCTGTATTCTTAGCACAACCATCTCTTAGCTCCATATATAGAAGCTCATTGTCTCCTGTGAGCTCATCAAAAGATGTTGGCTGCATAATTTGAGCTATATGTAGTTGTCTCTCAACTGACATCTTTCTCAATAATTCTATTGCTGAATCCTCATCTTCAACTCTCTCCTTACGAAGCTTAGTCTCTGTTTGTGGACTCCAAATTGCTAACTCAGCACCTGCAACAGTAATACTTGATTGGTTAATCATAGGATTCTTAATCTCAGGATTACCCATGTATGTTCTGATGAAAAACTCCTCTAAAGGAATATCAGTATGCAGTGCTATCTTACCACCTCTCATGAATGTACTTGCGAAAAACTCATGATGGTTTAAGAAAGGGTCAGAAGGATTCTTTAAGGACTTTTCTTCAGGCATTAATATATTGCCTGTTTTTGGATCTCTTAAACTTAATGCTTCTCCTATTCTATGTAGGTCGTTAAACGTACCATACCAAGCCCATTCTTGATTTATCTTGTCCCACTGAGTAGTTAAATTTCTAACTGCACCAGGTATTGAAGTGTAATCATACTCTAGCTCCTCATCATCGAAACTATCTGAACTAGGGTTCTTAGCTTTTTGACCGAAGAATCCAGGCTTAGATAACTTACCTGTTGTTAATCTGTTTAACTTATCCACCTTGGATAGAAAAACTACAGGAGGTAGATTGCTTTCTACAATCTTTTGTGCTTGAGTCTTCTTAGTACTCTTAGCACTCTCTTTTGCTGTTGACTTAGTTGCCATTTATTTTATATTTATATTATCCCAAAAATTACAGCAACACCACTAACTCGAATAGTGGTGTCACTGCTTAATTATAATCTAAAGTTTATCTTATTGAACTTCAGGAACCATTCTAAGAACAGAACTTAAATCATCAATAGCTAAACCAAATACTTCTCTCATTTCAATCTTATATGCATCTCCAAGTGCTGTATCACCAGGTTGTGAGAATCTTGGATTGTCAACTCCTACTGCACCAAATGGTGACCAATATCCTGAAGTAACTGTTCTTCTTCTCTTTTCGTTTCTTGTAAGAATCTTGATATTTGGCTTAGCACCAATACCCATATCCATTGCAATAAATTCAAAAGAACTTGCAGGTTTGTTTGTACCAGGCATGATTGAAGACTCACCAAATACTCTTGGGTTATCTAACATTGCCCAATGACCTACTGTAATTGAACCGAAAAGGTCTAAGTTATACTTGAAGAATCTAGTTGTTCCGTAAGAACGCTTCATTCTGTCAGAAAACTCATCAGCTACTGCTTCTCCTAGTACAAATGAATCATCAATAAGAACAGGCTCTTTGTCGAATCTTTCTTTTACCCAATTGTGGAAAAGCTTAAGACCTCCCTCACCTGTCATTAACATGATGTTTCTCTGTGCCATTGGAACTCTGTCGTACCAGAAGTTATCCAAAATGTTAGAGAACATATCAAGGTTATTAACCTTTGGGTTATACTTCATTATCTGAGCTTCTTCCATGAATTCGAAGAAACCAGGAGCAGTTGTAATTAACTGCTTAGAGTTAATATCTCTGTGGTGATCAGAAGATCTACCTGTCATCATGAGAAGTTCTTTCTCTCTACGGTAAGTCATCTCATGCTCAAGCTCCATCTTGTTGATAAGACCTCTTTCAACGTTAGCATCAGAATCGATATCATGTCGTGATACAATTAAAGTACCATCTTGTAGGTGAGTCTCTTCGTCTACTGAATAAGCTTTTGTGAATGTTGTTAAATTAACTGCAAACTCAAGGTAAGTGTAATTCAATTGGAATTCACTTGAACCGTAAGTCATAGTATCAATCCAAGAACTAACAGAACCTTTTCTATCCCACTTTCTTCCAATATCGAAGAATGCTACAGGAATGAATGTATCTTTCTCTGTTGTTTTGAATTCATATCTCCAAGAGTTAGCTCCTACTGGCTCTGCAAAAGATTGAAGTATTACTTCATACTTAAAGTGCCCTACAGGATATAGTAAATCTTGTGGCTTATAGAATTCGTTATCTAAAATTACGTGTCCTATTTCATTACCTGCACCAGGAAGGTCAGATTCTGCATAAGGATTTTGTGTAATTGAAGTTTCAGTAGCTGGCGTACCGTATACTCTCCATCTAACTTGATTCTTACCTACATCCATCATACCACCGTTAGCAGATACCCAATCCATGAATGGAGTAGTAGTCTTGCTCAGTGTCTCAGACATTGGCGAATAGAATGTTTTACTTAAAGCTATAAGCTCTTCGTAGTGTTCGTGCTTTGGTCCTGCAGCCAAAAGTAAATCTGAATATCTAATATCCGATCCAAACTTCTGCTCACGACTCATTGGTACGTGATTTATTTGGTATTTTGAACCATGTGGCGTTCCTCTAAATGACATATTTAATGTTTTGTTTTTTATTTTAAAGTACTTTATCCCCTAGGTCAAACCATGAGCCTGGGGTTTTTTTATTGCTTTTATTTTTAATAGGATCTCCTTCAGGATATTTTTCAATCTCCACAGTGTTCCTATTCATAAAATCTTTATCTGAAAGATCTTTTGCTTTTCTTTTTACTCCTTCTAATTCTTCACCCCTGTACTTAAGTATCTTAAATAAATACATTTGGGTTTTAAAATCCTTAAGGTCTTCAATCAAGAATTTATTCCATTCTGAAGTTGTATACTTTTTACCTTCTACTTCTACTACAGCGTTCTTTTCGAATATTGAAGTTCTTATGTCTTCTAGCTGAGTATCTGATAAAGGCTCATCTCTTATTGCTTTCTCCCTAAAAACTCCTTCTAGGTAGTCTGTATTAGATTTTAAATCATCTGCTTCCTTCTGAGCTTTTTGTGCAGCAACTTGAGCTTTTTGTTGTATAAAGTTATCGTGCTTGGCTTTGAATTCCTTTTGGTATTCTTTAAACTCTTCTCTTATAGAATCTTCTCCACTTATCTCTAAACTCTCAGTGATACGTTTTACTCTCTCATCAGAATAACCTCTATCCTTCATACCTCTGCTTATGACATCCAACATATCGTCAGATTCTGCATCTGAAGGGTCTATAGAAGCATACTTTTCATATTGTACGTACTGACCTAGTTCGCTCGGATCTGCTCCACCTCTGATAGCCATAGCGTATTGAATGTCTGACTCATTTACGCCCATCTTCTCTAGAGTGGTCAAAACCTCTGTTCTAGTTGCTGTAGCAACCTGCTCTTGTAGTTTAGCTTTGTTGGCTTCTACATATAGGTCATATACTTGTTCACCTGTTGCATTTTCAGGAACCTCAACATCAGGAAGTAAATATCCATCAGTTTTCATTTGTTCTGCTACCCTTGAGTAAACATCTCCTAAACTATCTCCTTTAACTGCATCAGCTTCAACTACCTTATCTTCAGTCTTAACTGAATCATCTTTTTTTAATGAGTCTAATACTTGTTCAGTTACATCAGTCATATCAGTAGTGGTATCATTACTATTATCTGACTTATCCTCAACAGGAGGATCTGCATCAAGTTGTTCTACAACTTCTTCATTCTTTACAACTTCCTCAACTTTATTAGTACCCTCTCCTACAGGTTTTGGTGCAAATGGATTATCTGCTCCAATAGTTACGACTGAATTACCAATCTTGTGTTCTCCTTTTTCCATTTCCCTCTATTTCTAACACAAATATATAACCATATTATAAGATTTTGGCACATTTAGGTATTTAACATTTTTATACCTAAACCCCAATCTTACATAAAGTTATATTTTTGTGCTTGTTTTTTATAAAATTATTTGTTATTTCCGTATTTTAAAGCTAATTCTTCTCTGTCAAATTCTAATTGCTTGTCTTTTGCTATTCTATCAGCTTCTATTTGCTTCTCTTTTGCCAATACAAGCTCTGCTTTTCCATCGCCATTAGTATCTGCAGCATTCTTGATTGTAAGTGATTGTATCTGTGCTCTAGCCTCTTGACTTCTTAGAACTTCAACGTGCTTCTTATAATCATACTCTTGTGTAGCTGCTGTTATAGCTTGTTGTTGCTGCTGTTGCTTCTCTAGCTTCTGCATCTCAAATTGCTGTGCTTGTTGTTGAGCTTCTGCTATCTCCTTCTTATACCTCTTAGTGAGATTTATGATATCACTCTTAGTAGTTGCTTGAGTAAGTTCTAATATAATTTCTATACCATTTCCTCCTGCTCCACCGACTAGCTGCATCATCTGCTGCTTTAAGAATTCTATCTGCTGCATCTCAAATCCTGAGTTCTCTAACTCAATACCCATTTCTGTATAGAAAAATTCTCTACCTGCCTTCAACTCCATTAAAGATGATGGCGATAGTATATGTTCTATTTGATCATGATGTTCTTTATAATGCATCCTAGCTTTATCCATCAATGCTCTAGCTGCCTTTTCAAATATTATCCTATGAGTCTCATTAATTGGCTCAGTCTGATTAGAACTAGCTGATTGCTGAGATTGTAAGTTTGATGTATTTGTATATTGACCTGCTGCACCTGCTCTAGCTTTACTAAAGTACATAGCATCAAATAAACCTTCTCTAAAGAAGTTTAATAGATTTATGTTCTCACCTATCTCTGCCATCTTACTAGCGTTAATGCTCTTAAGTATGTTGTTGTCTATAGGCGAAACTCCATGCTTCCTATTTTGTATTGGTAACATAGAGAAGTCTTTTAATAAAGTAAAGAACTCCTTCTGCTTCATCTTCTCAGGTTTAGCATCTATGTTATATGGAAATAGATTCCCCATATTTGTTTTAATAGTATGCTTCAACTCTGCCATCTGTATATCAAAGTCTCTCTGATATGTTTTACCTGAATCTACTACACTTCTATTCTTAGTTCTGTTTGCGTAACTAAAGTATCTCTTTCCGTAGTAAGGTAACTCTAAATTATATGGATTTTTTATTGTACCATGTTGATACTTAACAGGCTCAACTTTAAGGTAGTGATCTGCAATCTTAGTTCCCTGCCAAACTTCTTTAGCCCAAACCTTTGTTACACTATAATCTGATTCTACAGGCTCATAGTTTTCACCTACCCAATAACTCTCCATTCTGTCCTCACTTGAGTTGTATCTAAGGACTTTTTTATATAGTCTATTATCTTTCCATGTAACGTGCTGAACTCTAAGTCCTAGATTATTCACGTTTTGATTGTTTCTAGTACCTGATACTCCCATCACATCTCCGTACATGCTATTGAAGTTTCTGTTACCTTCAATTGTTCTAGTGTCTAAGTTTCCGTACTTCTCTAAATAAAACTCACCATCTCTTGCTGAAGCTTCTAGAACTGTTTTTATATTTTCTTGATTGTACCAAGCTTCTTTTGAGAAACCCTTTCCTCTAAATTCACTCATCGGCATAACACCTCCTTCAAGATCCTTTAACATTTTAGGAGTTAAGTACTCTGCGTACTTCTCTGTTATATCAGGAATAGTCATAACTTGATCTCTTCTAGCCCAATCCATTGTTTGAACCCAAGTCTTGTTAGGTGAACCACCATATATTAACTCATCAGGATACACATTTTCAAAAACTAAATCATCCCTGTGTGCATCAACGTAGTAATACTCCTCTCCTGTCGGAAGTGAGTGTATGAATCCTTCTATATTCTTTTCTCTTAAGTTTAATGTTTCTCCCAAAAAAGCCATAACTTCTTGGGCTTGCTTAGCTACAGGAGTTCTATAGTCGTTTTCCATATACTCAACAATCTCTTTAGGAGACAAAGCCTTTGCTCTACCTTCTATTTGAGATTTAAACTCTTGTTGCTCTTCAGGAGTTAAAGATAGTGGATCCTCTATACCAAATTGCTTCAACATAGTAGAAGCAATTTGTTTTTTAAGTGGTCCAAGAAACTCCTTCTCAACACTACTTTTCAGTAACTTGTTATATTCCTTAGCTACGAATGTTTCCTTATATGGAGACAAATCTTGAACTACTAAAGAGAATGGTCTCCTCAATTGTTCACCTATCATTGCCTGACCAATTTGAGATATCAATGGGTAGTGTATAACAGGATTATCATTTAATGTAAAAGTTTCACCCATTATACTATGGGTCTTATTATCATCGTATATCTTGGTATCCACTCTACCATTTAACAAGTCATAATTTAAGTCAAAATTTCTTAATCTATCCTCGTCAAATCCATCCGAAAATGAATTAGCACAATATTGGTCTATTATTTGCTTTTGCCTCTTTGAATTGTTGGCTGACTTCTTAGCTGAAGAAACCCTTGGGTTAACCTCGCTATTATTTTCAAATGTTCTGCTTATGTATGCCATCTGTTTTGTTTATACTTACTCCTAGAACTTTAGGAATTCTATAGTTCTATTGTTTGGATTGTCTAGCTGCTCGTTATCATACTCTTCGTATGCATCTTCGGCATCTAAATTGATTACTAAATCTTGCCCCTCTAACTCAGTTTTCAGTATCATTAATAAATACAAAGAAGATAATGCATCAAACTTTGTTTTATACTCAGGCTCATAATTTATAGCCTCACTTAATATTCTTAAACTTTTTATCTCTTGAAACTTCTTCTTTGTTGGTACACCATCTTTATCCCTGTCTATAACTTCCTTAAACCATGTGGATAGTTTTAAATAAGCATGTGCATTTAATGTGGCATTCATCTTAACACCTCTACCCCAATGTGAAGGTCTTATTTTACCTTTATGTAACTTATTTAAAGTTTCTAATGGCTCTAATGAAAACATTCCTAAACACTCATTGTCAGATGCCCACTCTAGCATATATGGTATGTTACGCTCTTGGAAAATTTGAGCACTATAATACTTAGCTATTAAAAGTATAATTTCGTAAGTGTCTGTTATTGATTCTGTACGACCTGTCCACTCTAAAACTATATTATCTCGCATACCTCCCATGTTCCCTCCGAAGTCTGCTTTATAAACCATTATACTATTCAAAGAAGCACCCTTACCTGATTGAGAAACTGGATCGACTATTACGTGATATAAACCATCAGGTGGATTGTCTATAACATCTTCATACATTATACAGACACCTCTAAGGTCATCTAAGTTATCCTCTCTACCCCAATCTACAATTGGTGTATACTCCTTTTTAAAATCTATATCAAATCTAACACCTCCAACTACATTCTTATCAGAATGAAATGTCCCCATAGCAACATCAGGAGAGTTCAAAGTATTCCTAGAAAGCAAATCTGCTCGGTATGTTGCCATCTCTGCAGTAGGGAACTTATTCTTGGTTTTAGGAATAAGCATCTCCTTTGGATAGATAGGATTAAACATCACATGATCTATAAATGATGCTGCATCTTTCTCTTTCTTTAGCTCAATTCTTTTTTGTATTACTCTAGCTAAAGATTCCTTTATTAAAGTATTACCTTGTGAATCTTTGAATTCCTCAGCTGCATAAACAACAGATACGAATAGACCTGACCTAGCTTTATTATTTGTTCTATTATAAAAATCCCTGATATTACAAACATTGTAACCTCTAGGATTCTCGAACATATCTTTTGATCCTTCTATCTTTTCAGACTCACCACCTGTACCAATTGCTATTAAACTACCTGCTCCTTTCTCACCAACTTTAAGTGAGTTTTCACAAGCTGCTTGTATCTCTCTTATGTTGTCAATGAAACCACACTCCTCTAAATATATTCTTCTAAACCTATCCCCTGCAACTATCTTTGCATTGTTAGGTTTTATAGATAGTAGACTAGCTTGATTACCTGTTATGTCTTTAGCCCCACTTCTCTTTTTTACTTCATGTCTAATGTTATTATCAACTATCCATGATCCACCTGCTGTTTGTTTATAACAGAATCCATGATAATCAGGAAGCCTGTCGTATTTGCCAGGTAAATTTGCATAAGATCTTGATATGTTGGACAAAGACCTTTCTAAAGGATCTTTCTTAGATGAAGCTAATGCAAAAAGCATATCGTTATTAGTCAAGTAAAGTTCATCGTATCTCCTAACTCCATTGAAAAACCACTCGTGCAGAAAATCACCTAAGAATGTAAAGAATGATTTTCCTAATGTTCTAGATGCTAATAACATAGCATTCTGCCTTTGATTCAAATACAAAGGGAGTCCCAAGGGTCTATTTTGTTTTCTTGTTATACAATAGTGCTCAGTTAAATATATCCAAGGATCAATGTATTCTTTGAATTTTCCATTTTTAAGAGTTAGAAATTCTAGATTCTTTTCTACATCTTCTATCTCAAATGTCTCTAAGCAATCTCTCCAATGAGGACTTTTTTCTAAGTCCCTGTCTTCTATTTTTCTTATGTAATCACAACAAGTATAATTGTGATCTTCTTCAAAACCACTAAAGCCATCCATTATAAAATAATAGGTAGCCATTATCCACTCATTATCCCTTAACCTTGGATAAATCCTTTTCCTTTCTTGATCAACTATTTTTATTATATTAATGTAGAAATACAATTTGGGCATCATGTATATCCATGTGCCCTCTCCATCCTCACTATTCTTTTCTATATCATAAACCCACCTACCTTCTACTATTTTTTGCGTAACCTTATCCCAATACCTGTCATATGTTTGACTGAAAGGATTTAAAGTTTCAGGGTGATTTCTTTCATAGAACAATTCCCTGTTCTTGATTTTGTAAGGTAGCATGTCAACTCCGAAGAAATCTGTACCATCGATTTCCACAATCCTGTCAACTATCCCATCTCTCAACCTCCTGCTTTCCATACTAATCTATTAATCCCTTTTTCTTCATTTCGACTGTCATTGCTTCAGCTTTCCTTTCTTGATAGGATTTTAAATATCCTGCGTATGACTCCTGCTCTAATGCTTCTTCCCTAGCTAACATCTCTAATTCTTCATACTCTTCTAAGTAACTCTTTTGAGTCTTACGCATTGTCTCCTTCATGATAAGATCATCCTCGTTATCGTAAGCAAGACCTCTGTAAAACATTTCACGTTCTGATAATTCCAAACGCATTACAGATAATCTTTTTTGTAACTCTGTTCTACACTTATCCTTATATGATAATATAAATCTTTTGTACTCGTTCCATGGAAAATTGGATTGTTTCATAAAAGATAAATTAACATCCTCTATCCTCTCCTTTTCATCATCTATAGCTGCATAATAGCTTGACTTAAGATCATATATTCTATATATACCTCCCATAATCCTATCCCCATGTTCATTTGAATCTTCATACAAATCACAAAAAGGCTTCATCTCTTTTATAAATGGGTTCTGTTCAGAAAAGGTTAGGTCATCAGCATATATCCTCGCAAACTCTACTACACTCATATATTATATTTTATATTTTACCTACTTCTATTATTTCTGAACAAGCAGTACCCCTAACATTATACCCTTTTGATGAATGAGAAAAAGAGACGATGTTTCCATCAATCTCTTTATCACCACAACCAATTTCGTACACCTTACTTTTTTCTTTGCCCTCCTCAAAAACACTTCCTCCAAACTCTAGTCCTCTATACTTAGATTGTCTTATTTTAATTTTCATAATTCTAACGTAATCTTTTTATTGAAATTATTTCAGGAAATCTCCATGAGTTGTAGAATTCAAAAGACCATTTGTTATTATCCTCATCTTCAATAAATCTCTTTCTAGATTTCTTATCTTTGTTTGGATCTTGCAATTCATTTTCTCCCATAGTTGTTATTTTTTTGTTCATCCCCATGAACTTCATCAGCAGTTATCATTATTAAAAAAAAGATGAAGGGGCAGAGGTTGCCCCTACATCAGAGGTGAGAATCACACTAAGTTAATCTACAAATTTTACATTTCCAGTTACCTGCAGTGAGATTTTTCTTTTAGCTGGATTTACCTTCCTCTCAAGTGTATCAGGGTCAGCTATAAAATAATTATTATCTTTATCTAAATATATAGTTATGTATTTTGTGATTGGTAAAATACCTGATCTAGCTCCAACATTAGCTAAGTTAACCTCTCCTGTCAACTCACCTGTTTCTTTGTTAAAAACACCGCTAGTACAACCGCAGCTATAATGTATATAATCTATTATGTCCTCAAACCTATCTTCTCCTTCTTCCAACTCTAATTTGAAATTAAACTTGTGAACTTCTTTATTTGTTTTTTCATCGAATGAACTTACCCCAGCACTACAACGCATATTAAACTTTATTTTTATTGTTACTAACTATATCAAAATTAAATCCTACTTGGTCATTTTTAATAACCCTCCAATTTTCTTCAAGTTGCATCTCAACCCACATTGGATCATCTTCGCCATCTTCATCTTTGTTTCCGCACACTCCGTTAGTAGTTGTCATCAAACCCTCAGTACTACAACCACATCCGTTACCATTCTGACCTACACAAATACCTTCTTTAACACATTGGCTACATAACAAACTTCTGTAAACTAATTGCTCAGAATAAGCTAATGCTTCTGATGGATCTATATTAATCCCTGTACACAACTCTTTCTTTGATCTAAAGAAAACTAGGAGCTTTCTCCAATTTAAGATGTCTTTAAAACCTCTCTTCTTTATGTGATTTATTATCTCCCCCATTAGTTAGTATTTATGTAGTACTTAGCTAATAATTTATATGGAGACACTATGAATGTACTTATTAAATGTACAGGTGTTCCATACTCTTCAGGAAGTAAGAAATAGTAAGGTTTCCACTTAGCATGTATTGTATCCAATTCTTTCTTAAGACCCTGTGGCAAGATTGGCTTCTCTGCACCAAATGAATTTGCATACTGCATAGCTGCAACAAAATCTGGATTAGGCGCACTTCCTGTTGTCTCGTCTACAGGCAGAACTACTAAATCACCCTCTTGGTATTTAGGATTAACTATATTAGAACCTACTTTAATAATCTTAGCTAAGTTAATGTATCTCCTAGCGAAAGAAGTTTGTCCTGATAGCTTTAAAGTACCATCCATGTCAGGCATAAGTATTGTTCCTGCCTTACCACCTTGCTTCTTCTGATATACAAACACTTTGATTATGTAATCATCTGTATTAGTTATATTCTTGTAATTACTAGAAAAATCTTCTGCTTTGAACTTAACTAATTGTTTATTAAATTCTTTCTTGTCTAGCACTTCAGGCATAAAAGTTTCTGCCATCTCGTTGAATATATCCTGTGCCTCTTTTACTGTTACTTGATTCAAATCTATATATTTTTGTTATTATCCCTAATTAATTTATTTTACTCTTCTTCCATTGCTGCTTCAGCTGCCTTACGTTGAAACTCTTCTAGATGCTGCTTAGCTCTAGCTAGGTTATCTTCAGTAGGTATCATAAGCTTATCACCTTTATACTTCATGAACATGTCACCCCTAAGATGTCTTCGCTCACTCTTCTGTGACATTAGTACAAATTTCTTAGCTGATCTTAAAGCTTCAGATTTGTGTATATCTGTGATACTATCCTCATCAATACCTTCTCTCTTAATTATTCCTTCCATTGCATTTACATATGCAACTTTCTGAACTGATCTTCTATTCTCAGGAGTAATAACTGCACCTCCGTACAACTCCCTAGGATAAATATTGTAGCTAATTCCCTCTAATTCCTTATCAAGACCTTTACCACTGTATATCTCCTTTCCATACTTGTTTAATTTTCCCATCTCTATTTTTTGCTTTTACCCCTTATAACCAACTCCTCCGCTGTTTTATTCTTTGTGTTGTATCCTATCCTGTTAACAAACTGATTACCATACTCCACTAACTCTCTTCCAATTCTAAGGGCTTCCCTATCCCTCTCAGGAGTTGGTCCTGATTTACCCTTTTTTATATTAAGCCTTTCTTCACCGAACCATGTGTCATATAAAGATCTTCTTCTACTAATTGTGGAGTTATAAACTATTGATACCCACAATTTTTCTGCTATAGAGCTTTCAAATCTAGGCTCACTAAATAACCACTTTAACCATTCATCCTCTTCTAGCTTAAAATAATTATAAGGTAAATTAGTCTTAATACCTGTAACCCAACTATCCTCCAATTCTTTTGGGTCTATGTTATTCCACTTACAAGCTAGACCATCATCTTTGCCATATTTTGCACTAACTGCCTTTTTATATAACTTCCACCATCTTTTTATATCATACACTAACCTGTACTTAGGAAATGTACCCTTTCTATAAAAATTAATCTGCCTTTTTAAAGTCCTTGATAAATTATAGAATGTTGACTTAAAAACACCCAAACCAGGAACAGACACAGTTGGCATTCTAGCATCTTGTAATAATTCTCTAAATCTAACAAAATACTCATCTATGAGTTCTAAACCCTCATCTTCACTAATACCTGCTTCTTTAGATGCTATATTAATTTCCTTCCTCAGCTGATTCAAATAATTGGAATGTCTCTTTACTTTCACCTTTTATTTCTTCTACTACTTCAATTTTTAAGCCTAAAAAATAGGACAGATCTTTAAGCCTCAAGTTTTTTACGCTTACAACTTCTATTTCTTCCCCAAAATACTCGTCACCACTGTTATTCAACTCTTCTTTGTATTCACTCATTAGCGTAGGTACTACATCAAATCTAATTTTGATACTATCATAGTACTTCTCGTTGCTAAGACCTGCCCATATTCTATCAATTATTCTCACTTTTCTTATATTATTTCTCTAGCTGAAATTTCATAGTAACCTCAAAATCATTCCCCTTAACTTTTTCCAAGAAAGGAAGTAAGAAAATCTCACCCCTGTCCCTCTTAGCTAGAAATTTCTTTGCTATATTATTTGATTTGGTATTTACATTACTTCTAGTAAAGCCATATTTTTTGTACTCTTCTAACACTCTAGGAGTAAATAACCTCCTAGTATTTAAATCCCTTTGTACCTTTATTGTTGCTATTATGAAGTCCTCCTCACCAGTTGTTGCATACTTACCAGGTGCATCAACTATCTGACATAGCTGCAAACACCTCCTAATAAGCTCATCTTCACCTAATATTCTTAAAAAATCTTTGCGTTCCATTATTTGTCACAATTATTAACCCCTAATATAATGTAAATATACAAACACTTTTAATACATTTGGGTTGTTTGTTACGAAATTCGTAAAATTATTTTTGATTTTTGCTATATATTGTAAATATTCATAAAGTGATTATTAAGAAGTTAAACCTCTTCTCTTATTGAAATCATCTAATATAGATTCTATTAAATCAGGTCTATAGTTTAGCTTAAAAATCTTCTTATCTTCAGGGTTATAGTCTCTGTAATATATAAAATCCATATGCCTAGGAGTAAAACCCATATTAACTAAGCTATGCATGTAAGTTCCTAGCTGACACTCAAACTTTTGAATCTTATCATTTCTGCACTTAAACTTATCTAAAGGAGGAAGTGCTTTATTGTTATAGTACTTCTTGGGTTCTCTTTTCATGAACTTGTGGTCATATATATCAACAAACCTTTCGTCACCTATTGTCTCAAAACAAACTATATCAGATTGACCAGGAAGAACATCTCTCATTATCTCATCATACTTCTCTTGGTCTGTTATTTCTCCATCTTTAACATATTTACTTGCATCCCATCCTGTGTGAACTAATAGCTCAGGATAACATCCATCTTCTAGCTCTTTGTAATAATCAAAAGCTAAAGATTGATTGTCATGCTGCTTAGGCTTTTGTATAACAGGTTGCATCTTCTTAGTCCTGTGATTGAAGAACTCTCCTGCATCATAAAGCTTATTCTCTTCTATCAAGTGAGCCTCTGTTCCTCTAACGCCACTCATTCTCCACTCTTCTCTAATATCCTCTCTTACAGACAGCAACTTATCCCAATCAACTAAAGGTTCTAATGCATCATGCATAACATCTAAGTCAACCTTATAGTCGTACTTGAATGTTTTAGCCATTATCTCCTTCCATTGATCTGCTCCAAAAATAACTTGATATGCTGATCTATATAGTTGACCTTCCATGTCAAAAGGGAAGTAAGGCTTAAGTGCACTAGTAACTGAACTTAACTTAGTACCCTTGTATTCATAAAGGTGATTCTCCTCTTCAAATGTTATTATACTTCTTGTATCTTCCATATACCATTATGACGAAATAATATACCTTATGTTACATAATTATAGTACTTATTTTATATTTATTTACTTATAAATTTTTGCGCTTTAGAATATAAGTAAATAACCTTCCTTATATCCTTTTTTATAAGTCCCTTTTAAACTATTAGGGACTTACATTATTACTGGACAATTATAGAATACTATTAGTATACTGACAATCAATAAGTTAATAAAAAAAATAAAGTAAAATTCAAGCTATTTTATAATTATTTGAAATAATATTAATTTTATGGGTGACATTGTTTATTTTATTTCGTCATATATGTGTAACACATCTACTTTATTTAATTAGTTTTACGAAATTCGTAACAAATACATTAAATGTTGTAGAATGTGTTGTATTTTTGTAAAAGAGAAGAGATAATGCAAGTAAATTTAAACTTTAATCAAATACAAGTATCGCAGGGTAAAACCCCTGAGCTTTACCTATACTACAGGTTGAGAGCTTTTGCTATGCAGAATGGTGGTTGGATTACTAAATTCAAACTAACTAATAATGAAAAGTACACTTTATTACCTAAACTTAAGAAAAGTGGTTGGTTGAGTAGAGATTTAAAAAAGGTAGTAAGCTACAGAAAGATCTTAAATAGAGGAGCTAACTTCTCTTCTTTTGTAGATCTTAATGTAGAAGAGCACTTGAATGACATGAACACATTCAAAGGCTTTATAATTGCTAGTACTGAGTCATTATTCTTAAAATCTAGACAAAATAAACAAAGAAGAAACAAGGATAGCTTTAAGGCACCTGAAAATGTAATGTCATCTTATCAGAATCGGAATAAAAGTACACACGCATTGGCAGCAATGCCTAGATTACGAGTGAAGAAGATTAAGGGTTCGATGGAATACTTTGGAAGAGTGTATAATTTAGAGTTATCTAAGTTTCTTAATATATCAGAGAAGACTGTAACTAGATGGAGACAGTTTTCTATAGCTAATAAGTTTAATAAATATAGTTACAAGAGGGTTAACATAAGTAAACCTTCAAACGACAACAGAACAAAGGTACTATCATACGATGGTGTTGACAGAGCCTACTTCTGTAATAAGAAAAAAGCTTATATGTTATGTGATATGGTAATAAATACTAAAGGTATAGTTCCTTATTTTAGTAAATTCTACGACTATAGAAGTAGTATTAAATATTCAATCAGAGACTAACATGGCAAAGTATAAAATTTATACCGATGGTTCTAGTTCTAGAGAGAATAGTAAATCACCTTGGATTAGTGGTATAGGGTACGTGATTTTAGACGAGAACAATAATTTACTATCTGAAGGAAGTTGTGGTGGTTACGATAAAATTGGTGCTGCAGAGCTTAGGGCAGCCATAAAAGGATTAGAAGAAGCTATTAATATATCTCAAGATATGGACAGTAGTACATTTATAGTATACAGCGACAGTAAATATGTAGTTAATGCTATCAACAGAGATATGTATCTATGGAAAAATGAAGTAAGATATAAAGAAAGAGTTAATTACGAGCTCTTAGAAAACCTTATGAGGATAAGTAGAGAGGTTACAATAAGATCTAATTGGGTTAGTAGTAGCAGTAGTAATGATTATAATAATTTTGCACATGACTTAGCCAATGATGCAAGAAGAGAGTTTTTGATTTATGAAGGCTAAAAAAATTATTTAGGCATGAATATACTAAAAAAAGTTTTTAAGTGGCTGAGGAGCTTCACCAGACCTTCAGAAGAGAAAATTCAGGATGATAGTGTATTAAATTATGAAGGTGGGTTTCACTTAGAAGTAGATAAGTATTATAAAGTAAAGGGAGATTACTTATTATATGTAGGTAAAGATATGATGTTCCTTACTAATTCTAGGATTGGTGGAATGATGATAGTTCCATTTTATAATGAGGGTGATGCTGAGATGCAATCTGAATATAATGGAGATGGAACAAGAGATAGCATAGAAGCTGACGAGGATTTGTTTTTCGAAGACTTTCAACATAGAGAGGGTGAACAAAAAGGGGCTGAAAGACCTCCATCTATATTTACAGTTAAGTTAGATGAATTTGAAGAAAGGGTAAAGTATTACTCAATAGCTACATTGAAAGAGGTTTTAATTGCAGCAGAAGAGGAAGAGAAGTATAGTCATGCAGTTGTACTTAGAGATGAAATAAAATTCCGAGAAAAGTTAGAAAATAAATAGAAAATAATGAAAAGAAGTGATGTAAATGGAACTTTTCTGTCAGCTGACCCATCATTGAAGAATACAGCTTTAATTTGGGGTCAAATAGAGAATGGTGTTATAAAACCAATTGGTCATATGATATCCACTACTGACAAAGTGAAAGGTGAGAAGGTTATGATAGATATGGTTAATAGAGCTAGAAAAACAATAGAGAATATTATATCTACTGTAACTCTAGTTAGTCCTGACTACACTTTCTCTGAGATACCTAGTGGATCTCAAAGTTTGAGTGGAGCAAAGTCAGCAGCATTATCTTGTGCTTATATTGCACTATTAGGTTCAGACTGTGTAATATCAACTCCTGGAGAGGTTAAGAAAGCTACAGGAAACAAGAGAACAGCTACAAAAGATGATATAATGAATTGGGCTGATAATAAATTTCCTGACTATGATTTTCCACGTAAGAAGGATGGAACTATGGTAAAGGGTAAGTGTGAGCATATTTGTGATGCTCTAGCTGTAGTTGAATCAGGTATTTTAAAAATGGTTTCTTAAAATAATTAATGTGGTATGGATAATGTACCTTATATAAAAATATTCGAGGATGAAATATCACCTTCAACTGTTCAGGATCTTATAGACGATATACACGACCATGATAATGTTCGTTTGTACTTTTCTACTGATGGTGGTTTGTTGATAGATACAATGGCTCTAATAGATTACTTAAACTCAAGAGGTAGTAGCCTTACTCTAGTTTTGTCAGGATACCTTCAGTCTGCAGGTGGAATAATATTAGAGAAGTTTACTGGAAAGGTTGAGCTGTCTTATGCTTTTGAGTTTGTTGATTTGCATTTAGTAGATCGTGAGACTCTTAACTTCAGAGATAAGATGATTAACAGTAAGTTAGTTTCTAGTGCTGAGAGATGGAATCTTGATTATATTACTTGGTGGAAGAAGTTCTACAAGTTAACATCTAAAGAAGTTAGGGAATTGAAAGATGGTAAGGATATTAGAATATATAGAGATAGAATAGAAAAGATAATATGAGCAAGGAATTAAAATACAACGAAGGTTTAGTCCAAGCTATACTTGCTCAGTATGTTAGTATAAAGCTTAAGATTAGGCATTTCTTCTGCAACCTATATTCTTTATATGATAATAGTTTCGAGTTAGACTTTCTTTACTTTGACAGAAACAAGTTTATTAATGAGTGTGAGGTAAAAGTCAGTAAACAGGATGCTTTAGTGAATGAGTTTAATAAGACAGAGAAGCATAATAGGTTAGCTAGTGGTGATAGCAGTTGTCCCAACAAGTTTTGGATTGTGTGTCCACCTGACATTGTACCAACAGCAGACTTGCTTCCTGACTATTGTGGATTAAAGCATGTATTAAGAGACAAGTATGGGGTTCACAAGATAAAGATAATACGAAAAGCTCCATTGATACACGATAACATTAAGTATACTCCTTCTGACTTCTTTCAAAAGGTTTACTATCAACTATCTAAGTATCAAAGTAAATGGTTTTCAGATAAAATGGCAGACTTCGATAGCAGGCTTAAGGATTCAAAGTTAATTGCATCTAAGCCTAAAAGAAAAAGAAAGAAGAGAACTTACAGAAAGTTAGGAGATAAATCTCTATCGGCAGGATTGCCAAAAAGAAGAAAAAAGAAATAGTTTATATGAGTTTGCCGAAGGATTATAATTACTCTCCACTACCAAGTTCCTTTTCAATAGGAGAATCTGTGATAGATGGTTTGGGTATTCATACAACTAGAGCTGTAGAATCAGGAGAAGTTTTTTTTGACAGAGAAACACATACTCAATTACCTGGTGAGGAAGGTCAGCTATTAAGAAGTGGGTTAGGAAGCTTTATAAATCACTCCGATGATCCTAACTTCACTCTATACAAATCAGCTCCTGATGAGAATGATATTGTACAGTACTTCCTTAAGTCACTTAGAGTAGTATATAGATTTGAAGAAGTGACTCTTAATTATAATGACCATTTGTGTGGCTGTGAAAATTATTATAAATTAAAGTGATATTTATATAAAAAAATCGTCATAGTATTATGAAAAATAACTTTATAAATGAAAAGACAGGAAAAGAATTTTTAATACTCAATTTCCGAAGGTCTTTTAGAGATGGTCAAATGGTTTACACAGATAAGAGTGGTAATGTACTATCTGACAATGATGTTGCATTAACTAAGATTAAGGGGGTTATACAATCTCCTTCTATTAGGACTGACACTAAGAATAGGTATTAATTAATTAATTTATAAAATAATAATATATGAATAGATATTTAAAATTGGCAATGCTATTATTAGCAGCCTTAGTATTTTTTTTGAGTTGCGGATCGGATTATGATATCTCATTGACTCCAACAGAACCTTACGTAGGAGTTACTGAAATCCTACCTCAGTTCCAGTTGCAAGGTAATACCTTTCTAGTAGGTGATAGCAAAGATATAGTAATTCGTGTTAGGAACATAGGTGAGGTATACTCAGAAGGTTCTATTAAGTTATATATTAGTGGCTATTCAGCTTTCGATATTAACTTCAACCCAACATCTCTTACAGCCAATACGCTTACGCAAGAGGTGGTAGTACAAAATGAACATTGTGCCGCCTACGAGGGTTCTGGATTTCTCTTTATCGAGACACCTTTGGGCGTAGCCCCTGGAGAAGAACTTAATATAAGCATAACTCTTACAGCAGTACAAGGTGGTCAGCTAAATGAGTTATCTGTGAAACTAGTGAATGAATCAGGAGGAGATATCAACTTCGACAATAATGAAATCTTTAAACTATTAACTATATCTTAGTTATGAGAGTTAGATGTATAAACGACAGTAATAAGCCTTCAGATATCCCTGATTCAAAGTGGATAATTAAAGATCTGATATACACAGTAGTAGATGAGTTTAAAGCATTGCCTGAAGAAGTTGATACTTATATTTTGTCAGAGATAGATTTGGAGGGGACTGCATATGGAGGATTCTCGGCAGATAGGTTTGATATAGACATTACAGACGAGCTAGCTATAATAAACTTAGAGATATTAAATAGGACAATGAAAGATGAATTATAATATGTTATCACATTGTATAGTAGGTGTAAGCACTTCATTGAGCTAGATAGCGTACTTTACTTTCTTGGTGATATATATAGTTTGAGCCTTGCACATTAATTTGTGTGAGGCTTTTTTTGTACCACTCATACATAACATCTTACAGTAAGTAGTAAAGCTGAAGCCTTTTTTTAGTACCTATATATATATAGACTGGGTTTACCCCTAAATATATATAGAGCACTTAACCTGTATAAAAATAGTACCCCCTTGTATATTATATAAAAAACATAGGGGGGGTCACACCTGTTTGGAAAAAAATCGGTTACGCTAGGGTAAGTACACCATGTATAAATAAAACAAAACCCTTAACTTTGGAATTTTCAAACCCACCCCCCATAAAAAAAATTGATTTCAAAATCTCGGATTTATAATATAGTAAAATATAGTTAATACCTTATAGGTTAAGACCATAGAGTACATGATACACTAGTGAGTGATGGTGATGGTGAAGAGTAAGTGATGTATGTATCTATATATATGATAGAGTATATAATATATTCATTGTCTTTTGTATGTATCTTCTAAAGAATTTTTCTATACTATATATGTCTATGTATATATCTATATGATGGTGTGTGGTAGTATAGTATGGAGTAGGTAGATATCGTTCGTTAGAGAGCCTCTATGAGCCTCGTATGGTATATTATACTACATAAGAAACCCCTACACTTTGCTTGTGTAAGGGTTTGTTTATTCTTTATGTGGTAGATTTTTATTTTACTAATTTCAAATACTTATTAAATAAGTTTATTGCGTGATTTTCGTTTTTTGCTGCTAAATTCATAATCCACATTGGAACTACTAGTCTTATTGAATCACGATTGAATAGCTTTACTACGTAATCCATATGATCTTCAGAAGGAGTGATTTCATAACCGAACCACTTTTCATTCTCAGACAAAGATAGGTGCATTACGTTGTGGTCCCAATATTCATATACTGCCATGTATGGACCATCTATTCCATCATAATTTTGATAACTTCCAATAATATACGCAATCGTATTTAAAATTGATTTCTTTATAATCCTTCCACTGTTTGCATCCCATTCTTCGTACAAGTATTCTTTTACTGATTTCATAATTTGTTTATTTTGTTTGTGATTGTTTGATGATGTAAATATACAACTATATTTCACTTATCCAAAATTTTAAGCTATTTATTTTCGGTTTATTTTAAATTTTTTTTTGCTTACAAAATACGACCTTCCAAAGCCCAAGAGCTAAGGTAAGCATTATTTTTTAATTATCCAAATTATTTTGCATAAAAAAACCCCCACACTTTGATTGTGTAGAGGTCGGTGCTTTTCTTTTTACAACTTAACAACTTTGGTTGTTATCTTTCGATAATTCTTTATGTGGCTAAACTATAGAGCAAATACCACAAAGCCATTAGCGAAGGTGACCTTGTCGGTCTTGCCTATGCTAGTTATCTCAATCGGTTCATTCATCTGAACCAATCTAGATGTGTAATAATCAGCTTTCGCTGTTAGACCTTTAGCTGTAGCATCAGCCAATCTCATTCTGAAGTAATCTGCCTTTGGCATTCTCTCTTTTGAATTTGTCATAATAGTGTTTGTTTGTTATTGTAATATGATGTAAATATACGACAGGTTTCTTGTTATTCCAAATTTTTATGGATTTATTTTCGGATTATTTCAAATTATTTTTCCACTATTGATACTGCTCTTATTCTCCATCTCTTGCCTCTTGCAGTATCTATGATAATATTACCGTTACCATCTAGGACCATCAAGTGAGCGACCTTACTCTGTACACCTGATACTATAAAGAAATCCTTTGCTCCATAGTCAGATGCTCTCATTGACCTCTTTAGCTGCGACATGGTAGTAACGTGTTTCTTCACCTTAAACTCAGTCACTCTAGACCTCACAGATAATCCATTCTTACGCATCACATTCTTGTATGCAAAGATATTAGACTTAGATGATGTGTAATGATACTCTCTTGGATGTATACCGAAGAATGATAGACAAGTGCTTACACATACTGTCTTTGTTCCTCCACTATTATGTGTGATATGCTTTTTGATTTTTACGTTTCTATAAGTTAAGTCCATTGTAATTCTTTGTGATTGTTTGATGATGTAAATATACGATGCATTTCTTGTTATTCCAAATTTTAAGCTATTTATTTTCGGTTTATTTTTTTTATTTTGGGGTCTTTTTTATTGCATTTAATTTGGTTATGTCAGAAATGTTTTGTACCTTTATGATGGACCGCCAGTTTAGGATTTTGGGACCAAAGAAATAAAAAAAAGATAGGTCTTATTTGTGTGCCTATCTTTCTAGTTAGTTTACCAAATCTTTTCTTCAATCAAATCTTGGTAGTATAGTTTACTAAATTGAACATCTGTCTCAGATAATATAGGATATTCTTGGATCCAAAATATTAGTGATTCAACATCTTCATATACTCCGCTATAAATATAACCATCAGCTAATTCACTATATAATAAACTAGCCTCTTCTTTGTCAGAGAAATATACCGCAGTCAAGGTCAATGTATCTGCTCCCACCGCTATCTGTACGCTTTCTGTGTATTCCTCTTCAACTACATCAGTAGATACGTTTGGAGCACAAGCTACGAGTAAACCAATAGCGAAGAATAATGTTATTACTGTAAGGTAAAATTTTGATTCGTTTGACATCTTTAATATTTTTTTGATTGTGATTAATTAATTATAATGTAAATATACAACTAATTATAAGTAAGTAGGTAACTTTTTTGTATTTATTTTCAAATTATTTTTAAAAAGATGATGATTAAAGATAGGAGAGGTCTTACCTATTGCCTCTCCTTCTGTCTTACTAGTTAATATCCTCCAGTAAAGGTAATCTCAATTAATCCGTTATTCATTTCCTCAGCTTCAAATGTGCATCCAGATTTTACAAATCCTATCAACATATCATTGAATGTATCGATACTTACTATTAAATTTTGCATTGTGATTAAGTTTTAATTGCCTCGCTAAATACTAACGATACTCAAATATACGAAAACATATAACTAAGTAGGTAACTTTTTTGTATTTATTTTCAAATTATTTTGCATAAAAAACCCCTACACTTTTTAAGGTGTAGAGGTCTAAATCAATCACAATTTATTATATGACCATTTAAAGGTTATCCCTTACTGAATTTTTATGTAACATCTGACTAGTAGGTGCAATTCCAAAGCTAACCCAATTATCTTCTTTATTAAACATCTCTCTACAAAGATTCATCGTATCTTCACTATCAAATTCTAAATGTTGTCCAGACGAGTCTGTCACTGGGTGCCATACGGTTTCCCACCCATAATTAAGGAAAGTGACCCAAGCCATCTCTTTATTTAAATCTATCTCTTTATCTAAAGCTATGATATCCACTACTGACATTAATTGTGTTTTGCTAGTCATTGTAATTCTTTTTTTTAGTTATACCGATAAATACTAACGATACTCAAATATACGAAAACATATAACTAAGTAGGTAACTTTTCTTCAATTATTTTCAGATTATTTTAAAAAAGATTTTTAAGCATATCACCAACATCACCACCTACAAGATTAGGTATATCACTAAAGTTGAAACGGAGAGGAGTGCGGTCTACGGTAATAGTAAATTGATTAGATTTAAAATGTATCTGTATTGGACTCATACCAACAAATGAAACTTTATGATTTTTAAATGCTTTAAGACTACCCTTTCTAGACCTTACACCTTTGCGGTTAATCATGTCATCTATATCAGCAAAATCTAGTATAAGGTCTTTATCTATTACACCTTTAGCTAGATTAACACTATCATCAGTATAGCTTGATTTAGCTGACATATGATACTTACACATATTAGCCACTAGATTATAATCACCACCGAATGACTTTATCATGTAAGATATATCATCATTACCTAGTATATTATCATGTGCAATTTTAGCATGATTTCTATTTTGCCAATAATCTACTCCATCAACATTCACCCATGCACCACCATCATATTTCCAAAGGTCATGAAGAAGAGCAGTCATAACAAGATTGATGTCACCTTTGTAGAATGCTTGTGCCTTTAGTACACATAGTGCGATGTGGTTATTTGTGTATACTTCTGGATGATACTTTGTATACTCTTTGAGACCTATGCTCTTTTTCATTATGTCAGTTAGTACCATGATTTTTCTTTGTGATTGTTTGTTGATGTAAATATACGAAAGATTATATGTTACTAGGTAACTTTTAGGCATTTATTTTCAAATTATTTTTTTTTATTTTAGGGTATATTAATTCCTATTTTATTTGGATATGTCGAAAATGTTTCGTACCTTTATCATGGAACCCCAGTTTAGGATTTTGGGACCAAAGAAATAAAAAAAGAGGACTTACTAGCTGCCTCTTTTTATCTAACAGAATTGATGAGCTTTAGCTACCCAACCATACTTGGACATCTCATCTATAGCAAATTCATCATCTCCCCAAATGAAATGTGCATCAGCTTGGTCCAACCAACGTAGAGCAGTCTCTACAGAATCAGCACCGACAGACATAACATCTGCAACCGCTTTCTCAGCGTATGCTCTTTCCATAGCCTCTTGTCTCTCCCCTTCTTCATCAATACCATTGATGAAATCAGATAACTCTTTGAAAGACCAAGTGTGGAAACTATACCTAGGTCTGTGACCATAAACCTCTTTGTAAGCATCTGATACCCATAGAAGACATGATTCGAATTGTTCTTGATTTGAGATAGAAAATTTAGTAGTATTTGACATTGTGATTAAGTTTTAATTTCCTCGCTAAATGCTAACGATACTCAAATATACGATAGGTTTCTAGTTATTCCAAATTTTTAGCTATTTATTTTAATATCTTTTTCTTAGGTCAGACAATGCTAATTCTACAATATCCATGGCAGTATCGTAGTCTGTTCTGAATTTCTTCTTTATGTCTATAGCTACATCCCCTCTTATAAGAGTATTGTAAGATGTAGATGTAGTTTCATCAAGAATCATGTTTGTTATTATTGACCTCGCTTCGTTTATAGCTTTTAATATTTCTAGGCTAACCATTATTTATTGAATTTAATTTTTTAAAAAAGAGGACTTATTTGTATGCCTCTTGTAATTCTATACATCATTATTATCTGCAAATAATGAATCTCTAAAGTCTTTTAGTTGATTGAGAACCTTCTCTGCTGAACCACTTATTCCGAAATACTTCTTAACATCTGTAATGTACCAATGTCTATGTGGCTTCATTCCCTTTGTCCATAGTGATACATCTCTTATAGATAGGCATAGATTGTAGTAGCCTCTATTAGCTTCCATGCTATTTATCATCATTGGCTTTTCCCAATCTTTCTCAAATTGTGTCTGTGTCTGAATTGTTGCTTCTTGAACTGTCATTGTGATTATGTTTTTTGTTGTGCCTTATTGACAATGTAAATATACGATAGGTTTCTAGTTATTCCAAATTTTTAGGCATTTATTTTTAAAAAAAGTTTTTTATTATTTATTGTATTTAATTTGGATATGTGAGAAATTCTTCGTACCTTTATCATGGACTCCCAGTTTAGCGTATAGGACCACAAATGTACTAGGAATCAGTGCAACAAGGTTTTAGTAGCTAAGGTACAAAACTTTTTTTAATTATCCAAACTTTTAAGCAAAAAAAAATCCCCCAACATTTCTGTCAGAGGATTAGTAACATATCTATTCTACTTATTATTTAAATGCATTTCTGTAGTGCCTTGATAATGTATTTCGCTTTTGTTGTCTTTTTGTTAGCTTCTCTAGATTAACGTCATATGTGTAGATAATTGGAGGAACATTAGAACCTGTGATTCTAACAAAATTAAAGTTACCAGGATACTTATCTTCTAGAGATATAATTCTCTCTGTGACTTCTTCGTCAGTTAGTAATGTAGGTATGAAATTGCTTTTTATTAACTTGTTAAATGAGTAAGATTCGATAACCATTGTAATTGTGTTTTTTGTTATGCCTTATTGACAATATAAAGATACAAAACATTATAGGTTACTAGGTAACTTTTTAGCATTTATTTTAAAAGAAATCTTTTGCTATATATAAAATTTTTCGAATTGTCTACATTGATAAATTCTAAAACTGCTTGATATGTAGCTTCTTTCTTTGTTCCTATTATGTCTACACTAACTACTTCTTGATTAGAATGGTCGGTATTGTGCTTTATCTTGCATCTACTCTCAGCGATAATAACCTCAAATCCTAAGTCTTCAATGTTATCTACCACTTCCATCAAGTTCCTCCAATCCTTCCAATCTCTAATTGGCATTTGTGGAACGATAGAATGTGGAGTATATTTTCCCATATATTCGGATATAAGTTCATTTTTAGTAACATCGAATCCACCGAGAGATTTTTCTGACTTAATCATAATTTGTCTGTTTTTGTTTGTAATTATTTATAATGTAAAGATACGAATAAATCTGACTTCTGCAACTATTTTATAGGAATTATTTAAAAAAACTTTTTTTATTATTTGTTGAATTTAATTTGGTTATGTCAAAAAAAATTCGTACCTTTATGATGGACCACCAGTTTAGCCTATAGCTAAGGCAAAGACAAAAAAAAGAGGACTTATTTGTTTGCCTCTATTTAATGGTTAAGAATTTTGAACGAATGCTTTGTCTGACCAAGTCTTTGCATTTACGTGTTTGTATTGGTCTTGGCAGTATAGGTCTGTCTTACTAAGGTCTTGGTTGATATCTCCAACGGTTACTTCAGACAAGAATTTATCATCAGCCCAAACTTTTCTTCCGCTTCTAGCGTATACCGTAAATGCATATGGTCTTCCTCCATCCATCTCTTTTATTAATTCAATGGATTGTATAGCTTTTCCCAAAAACTTGCTAAATGCGCTATAAGGACTTATAGTAGTTATATCAGTTGATTTTATATACCCAGCTTGTGTCTTGTAGAGTATTCTGTAAGTACCTTCATAACCGCTATCTAGTGACCCTAATCGTCTTACTTTTGAAAATGGGCTAAGTTTCAATTTACTTGTGATTGTTTCTGACATCTTAAATATTCTTTTTAAATGATTAATAATGTTTGATAATGTAAATATACGAAACATTATAGGTTAGTAGGTAACTTTTTTGCATTTATTTTTAAAAAAGTTTTTTTTATTATTTATTAAATTTAATTAGGTTATTACAGAGATGTTTTGTATCTTTATGATGGAGCCCTAATTTAGCCTATTTCTAAGGTAAAGTTTATTTTCACGTACCAACAAGACCCAAGAGCTAAGGTACGAATTTTTTTTTAATTATCCAAATTATTTTAAATAAAAAAAATCCCACAACATTTCTGCTGCAGGATTTAGATATTATATACTATAGAAATGTATGACTATCTTTGTTGACCAAAATAGATATCTACATGACCATCATTATACACATCAAAACACATATTCCAAAATACTCTCTTTTTACCTATCGTCTTTATAGCATATTCTGTGATATTACCATTCTCCATATTTACCTTCATTCCAGCTTTTATAGGAGTTAATGTACTAGCTAAAAAACCATTACCATCCATCTTGTGAAATTTCAATTTCATATCTTTGCAATATTTCTTGATTGCAGTCTTTACTATTGTATTTGTGTTACTCATTGTATGTAGTGTTTAATTGACTCGTTAAATATCTAACGTTACTCAAATATACGAAAGATTATAAGTAAGTAGGTAACTTTTCTTTAGTTATTTTCAAATTATTTAAAAAAAAATCCCCTCAACATTTCTGCTGAGAGGACCAAATCAATCACAATTTAAACACTTATTTTTTCTTTCTTTTAGCTAATTCAGAGAAATATCTCTTACGCTTTTGCCCTTTCTTTGAACCTCTAGTTATTGTCCATAAGCAAAAATATCCACCTCTTTTACCTTCATTCCATTCTTTTGTTTCGCTAAATCTCTTTGAACAATCGCATGGAGTAGTTAGTACGTTATTGTCTTGTGGTAATTGGTACTTCTGTGCATTCATATTGAATACGAAACACATAGCTAAAATCATTGTAATAATTGTCTTCTTCATCTTACTTAGTTTTATTTGTTGAATTATTTAATTCCTCATTAGTGAGTTTTTTCTTAATTGCTTCTTAAAGCCATCCTTATCTTCGGTTAGTTTTACACCTCTGTATCTTTCTATGATTCTCATTGCTTGTTCAAAGTCTCCATTTAAAACCTCTTGACACATATGGTCAATGGCTATCGCATCACAATATACAGTTTCATATGATAATGCTTCTCCATTATATGCTATATACGTTGGTGTTTCTGCATCGCTATGAGAACCAGTATATACATCTTCTACATCAAACCAATCAACTTCCTGCTCAAATGGTATATTCTTTACTACTCTAGAGACTAGCTCTAACCAATTTTGAATCTCTGATCTTATGTCTTGCATCTTACTTAGTTTTATTGTATTAGTTATTTAGTTAATTATAATATAAAGATAGTAAACGTTATAGGTATGTAGGTAACTTTTTTGGTATTATTTTAAAAAAAAAGTTTTTTTATTATTTATTACATTTAATTTGGTTATATCAGAAATGTTTCGTATCTTTATGATGGACTCCCAGTTTAGGATTTTGGGACCAAGTATTCAAAAAAATCCCCCAACACCATTGTCGGAGGACTAAACTAATCACAATTTAAACACTTAAAAAATCCCTATATATAATTTCTCTAGCTTTCTGCTCAATGTAGGTATCACTACTATAGGCATATCCTTTTGATTCTTTGCCCCAATCCCAATTAGAAAAACATCCTTTGTCCCTTATTCTTCTAATCATATCACTACTGAAGATATGGTTAGTAATGTTTGGTATTGCATCATAAGAACTTGCAATATTGTCTTGTGGCATTTCTTGACTAACTTGTTGAAATCTTATCCTTTCCCATGTTCTAGATACGTGTACAAGTATCAAATTGTATATTTGTGTTTCTCTCTGCTTAATAATTTTAGGTAAGGTTTCATCTGTATACTCTATTCTCAGCATCTCGAATTCTGCCTTTAGTAATTCTATTTGGTTTTCTGTACCTTCGAAAGTTAATTTCATCTCTGTTTAGTTATTTAGTTAATAATGTTTGATTACTCAAATATACGAAACATTATATATAAGTAGGTAACTTTTTGTCAATTATTTCATTTTTATTTTCGTGAATTGTAATGCAGCCTTATATACTGCTTCTTCTTTAAAACGAGCACCAAATACTTCGATGTCTGTATTCTCTATATATGCGTTACACATACAGATATGAAATCTATACGCATTACCATTTTCATCACGCATACCTTCAATTCTTTCTACTGCCTTCATCAACCATACCCATCTATCACTACTATCTTTACTATCTTCAAATTTAGCTAAATCATCATTGATATAAGATATCTCTGATTTGAAAGTTAAGTCTTCGCCATCTTCGTTTTCACTATATAACCGTAGATTAAGATATGCGCCATGGTCAAAGTAATCTCCGATATGAGATGTTTCAGTAACTATATTATCAAGATGTTCAAAGCAATACTCATACTCCTCTTTAGTTAAGTATAGTTTATTGTTCATTATCTCTTCAGCTAATCCGATTTCAAGTTCTTTAAGCATTGTGATTCTTTTTTAATTGCCACGTTAAATACTAACGATACTCAAAGATACAAATATATTTCACTTATCCAAAACTTTTAGGCATTTATTTCAAAAAAAACTTTTTTTAATATTTATGCTTTAGAATTAGGTTATGTCAAAAAAAAATATTACCTTTATGATGGACTCCCAGTTTAGCCTATTGGAAAGGTAAAGACAAAAAAAATGCCTATCGGAAATAATCGTCAAGGCATCTTACTATTTGGTTACTACTTCGATAACTCTATTGCATCCATAGCAAATATAAATTCTTTATCGGAAAGATTAGTATCTGATATTTTATCTTCCAATCGCATCTTAGCTAATTTGGTAAACTCTGATACTTGCCAAAGCATATCGTGAGTAGTGATTAATCCCATCTTCCAATTCTCTATAATAGATTCTATTCTATTAGGTAATTCAGATAATTGACTAGTAGCATTTTTTACGATTTTAATGTCTGATGATAGCATATTTGATTGTGTTTAAATGATTAATTATTGATTACGATGTAAATATAACACTATTTATTTAATATCCTACTATTTCTTATTCTTTTTCTTCAAATTATATTCTTTTATTCTCTCAGCAATCCTTTCTCTTATTAGATGTCTATCATGCTCTGTAGGAGTATAGTCATTGTATAACTCGCTAGGTAAATCACTAAAGCATTCATTATAGTCAGTCACATTGAATCCTCTAGATACACATTCTCTATGTAAATCCAAATATCTCTCGTGTAGATACTTTAGCTTATTATAGAAAAACTTAACGTGTCCACTACCCATCTTAAACTTACTAGGTATTCCATCTAGACAATATCTACCTTTTTTAATACAATTAGGTATACGTTTAATCTCTCTATGCTCAGCAAGTAGATGCATATCTAGTAATTCTGCCGATGGTATTCCACTATTGATTCTAGTCATTATTATATCTTGTTTGTTAACGATACACAAATATAGCAAAATAATACAATATACACAAGGAAATCAATAAAAAACTTTTTTTAATATTTATGCTTAAAAATTAGGTTATAAGAAAAAAAAAGATTACCTTTATGCTGGTGCCCTAATTTAGCCTATTGGCAGCTAACATTACAAAACTTTATTTAAAATAATACCTATGTAATTAGGTTATATCAAAAATATGTCGTACCTTACCCTGTTATCTTGGGTGTATCCATTTCCAACCAAAACATACCCATTTGCTCATATAGGGAATCACTAAGTAAGATACAAAGAATTTTCCAACTATCCAAATTTCGAGCAAAAAATAATTCCGCTAATAATCGTCATAGAAAACTACACAAAACAATAATAATAATTTCCCCCCATATAAAATACCTACAAAGGGATAAAGGGATAAGGCACCATCCCCCACCATCCCCATAGACACAAATACCTATACCATAGATACAGATAGTGCGAGGATAGACCACCATAAACAATACAGAATAATATACACTATTATAATAGGTAGTAATCGTAATAGGACTTTGGTACTTTTCCCCATACAAAAGTATACTAAATCCCCATATACCGACATTCTTAGATTAAGATATTAGCTAATTAACTCCCAATATCCGACATTATTACACATTTATATGGGATAATGGGATATATTGACCAAATTCTCGTGGTTTTTGAGAAAATATATGTGATAATTCACTTGCTTGGGTATCTGTATGTATGTAAAATAGGCTATTTAAAATTCTTGGCTTATTTCTTTTCTTATATATTGTAGTAATATCGTGATATTGGGTCAATGTATTGTCTTATACTCTCTTCTATGTGTCTTATGTGTATTATGTTATGTATTGTGTATTATAATGTCTCTGTGTGATTGTTTGTTAGCTTAAAAATTTCCCTCCGCAGAATTAGGTTATATCAGAATTTTTTTGTATCTTTGCTTTGATGTCTTGTTGTGAGCATTTCAGATGGCAAACGACATAAAAAAACCTCACACCATTTCTGATGCAAGGTCTTGTAAACAAATCATAACAATTAAAAACTACACTAAATCATATTCTGATATCTTCTTAGATACTCTTTCTTGTTGGATTTCGATTGCTGCCTTTGAACCACTTGCTTCTACTCTTCTAGATAAGTAATTCGTCAATGTTGCAAAAACCGTATAAAGACTCAATCCTCTACTCAATTGCTCATTGTAACCTTGCTCTAGTTCATATGCTACTAATACTTCATTGTATCGGTCTATAGACTTGATATCTGATGGATTAGTTACAAGTAATTCTCTGAACTGATTGAAAGACATATCTTTCTTGTGTGATAATGGCATCTCGACTTCGTAAAACCATTTGTTAAGTTTTCTCATAACCTCAACATTCGTCAATTCTGTGTCTAGCATTAAGCTATCATTCTCTTCTATCTCAGCTACCATAGTCATGAATTGGATTACTGCCTCTTTCATCAATTTGAGCGCAGCAGGATAATCAACTGAATGTGGAATCTTGATAGATTGGTCTTTTTGCTTACTTTTAGTAGTTACAAAACCATTTCCGCAAATCAACACTTCTTCTTTAAGCATAAGGAATCCTTTACCACCACCATTATTAGGTATCTTGATGAATGCATTGTACTGCTTTTCTCCTACCTTTGTCATTCTTTTACCGAGAGATATATTTAATCCGATTACCTCTCCATTTCTATGTACGTATGGTGTAACCTTAAATCCCTCTTCTTTGAATGCTTGTGCGATGTGAGATACTGCACTTGTTTGAATCATCTCATAAGTTTTCTTCTTGCAATGGATTAGTTTACCCTCTGCTCCTTGAATTGATGACCAAATAGAATCTGAGCCATCTCCATTTTGTAATCTTGTTTCTTTGTAATCGAATCCGAAAATGTTTGAATTTTCCATAATGTGTTTAATTTTAATTGTTATTGTTACGTCTTATTGACAATGTAAACATACGAAAGATTATAGGTTCGTAGGTAACTTTTTTGGATGTTTCTTCAAATTAATTTCAATTATTTTTAAGATTTCCCATATATAAGGCGTTTCAAGCTAAAAATAATTTATATAAAAATGCATTATATATTATAAAATAACATTTTGATACTATTTTATGCATATTTTTTTTGCTTTAACTCGGCAAGGTACAAATTTTTTTTGAGATATCCTAATTTTTTGAATAAAAAAAATCCCCAAGACCAAAACACTACAAAAGGTCTTGAGGATATAACAATCACAAACACATTAAAATGATATCTTTAAAATGATTAGGTATCTTATTAACTATTTCATCTAAGGTATCCTTAGCTATATTATAATGTTCTTGATATACATCAAATTTAGCTTTGGTCATTTTGTTCTTTACCTTACCTTTGACATCTGTTATACATTTATCTATCAAATCAGTATCTACCAATAATTGGTCATCAATATTACCAATCAAATCATATTCCGAATA